>OLQN01001900.1_pt1 | contig 14825 bp, 9 predicted proteins | sample 1673181 | NCBI WGS metagenome assembly OLQN01 (sample SAMEA3136763, study PRJEB25190) | human gut metagenome | biome: human gut; feature: human-associated habitat; material: faeces | place: Austria | collected 2013
CTCGCCCGCCGGCTGGGCCACAGCCGTAGTGGCAGTGGCGGCCGAGCGTTGCGCCACAGCCACCTTGCGCGCCGTGTTCTCGGTAATGAGCGAGCTTACCACACACGTCACCAGTATGAGCACCATGGCCCCGTTCAGCACATCGTCGCCAAGCAGACGGCTGCCGTCGGGCAGTATTATCTTGTACCCCACAAGCACCACCGCCAGGGTGGCCGCAGCGCGCGAGCCGGTAAGGCCAAACATCAGGCGGCGTTCGCCAAGGCTCATCTTAAAAGCCTTCTGTGTGACAAAACAGGCCAGCCACTTGCTGCCAAGCCCTACCGCCACCATGACGGCGGCCACCACTATGGCACCCTCGTGCTCAACCAGCGCACCAAGGTTGATGAGCATGCCCACACCTATCAAAAAGAAGGGTATGAACAAGGCATTGCCCACGAACTCGATGTGGCTCATCAGGGGCGACGAGGGCGGAATGAGCCTGTTGAGCACAAGGCCCACCAGGAAGGCACCCAATATGCCCTCCATGCCCACAAACTCCATCAGACCCGCACCTAAAAACACCAGGCACAGCACAAACACATACTGCACCACGCTGTCGTCGTAGCGGCGGAAAAACCACCGCCCTATGCGCGGAAAGCTATATATGATTATGCCGCCAAGCGCCACCACCTTGACCAACAGCCACAGCCAGTAAAGCCCCGTCACGTGCTCCTTAAACACACCGCCCACCACGGCAAGCACCAGCAGCGTGAGTGTGTCGGCCACTATGGTGCCACCCACCGCTATGCTCACACTGTCGAGCCGCGACAGGCCGTAGCGCAGCACAATGGGGTAGGCTATCAGCGTGTGCGAGGCATACATGGCGGCCATCAGCACCGCAGCGGCCGCACCATAGCCCAGCATCGAGTTCGCAGCATAACCAATGCCCATCGGTATGACAAAACTGAGCAAACCGAGCGTGGCGGCACGCCCCTTGATGCGCTGCACGTCCTGCAGGTTCATCTCGAGCGAGGCAAGGAACATGATGTAGTAAAGCCCCACCTTGCCAAACAACTCAAAGCTGGTGTCGCGCTCAAGCACACCGAACCCGTGGGGGCCGATGAGCACGCCGGCAAATATCATGCCCACTATCGAGGGCACGCGCAACTTGTCGAGCAGCATGGGCGCAAAGAGTATGATGCCCAGCACAATGAGGAATATCCAGGTAGGGTCTGTTATCAAGGTCTGTAATTATTAGATTTGCCCAATAAAAGGCATAAAATGTGTGTATGATGCTGCAAAGTTGCGAAAAAAACCGCCATTTACTGCCAACTGACGCGCACAAATAGGACGGACTGACCAAAAATAGCAAAAAATGTTGTACATTTGCACACCTAACGTCGGCTGACGTTATGCAACCAATCATAAAACAGACAATTACAAAATGTAACATACCGCCCCGCTGTGCGGGTTGTGATGAAAGCAATAACCCCAGTTGGGCGGCATAAAACACACCACAAGCAATATGAACGTAGCAATCGTTGGCGCAAGCGGCGCCGTAGGCCAAGAGTTTCTGCGCGTGCTGGCCGAGCGCGATTTCCCTATCGACAATTTGCTGCTCTTCGGTTCAACCCGTAGCGCAGGCACCAAATACACCTTCCGCGGCAGGGAGTACACTGTCAAACTCCTGCAGCACAACGACGACTTTAAGGACGTTGACATTGCCTTTACATCAGCCGGTGCCGGCACCTCAAAGGAGTTTGCCGCCGACATCACCAAGTATGGCGCCGTAATGATTGACAACTCTTCGGCCTTCCGTATGGAAGGCGAAGTGCCCCTCGTTGTGCCCGAGTGCAATGCCAAGGACGCCCTCACACGTCCGCGCGGCATCATTGCCAACCCCAACTGCACCACTATCATGATGGTGGTGGCACTGCAGGCCATTGAGAACCTGAGCCACATCAAGCGTGTGCACGTGGCCTCATACCAAGCCGCGAGCGGTGCTGGCCAGGCTGCCATGGACGAACTGGTGGAGCAGTACCGCCAGGTGTTGGCCGGACAGCCCGTCACCGTCAACAAGTTCGCCTATCAGCTGGCCTTCAACGTCATTCCACAAATCGACGTGTTCCAAGACAACGGTTACACCAAGGAGGAGATGAAGATGTACAACGAGACACGCAAAATCATGCACTCCGACGTGCTCACCTCAGCCACCTGTGTGCGTGTGCCCTCGCTCCGCTCTCACTCTGAGGCCATCTGGGTGGAGACAGAACAACCCCTCGACATTGACACCGTAAAGCAGGCCATATCGGGTGGCGACGGCCTGGTGCTGATGGACAACCCCGAAAAGAAGGAGTACCCCATGCCCCTCTTCCTGGCCGGCAAGGACCCCGTATATGTAGGTCGTATCCGCAAGGACCTGGCCAACCCCAACGGCCTCACCCTTTGGCTCGTGAGCGACCAAATACGTAAGGGTGCCGCCCTCAACGCCGTACAGATTGCCGAATACCTCATCAAGGTGGGCGATGTAAAGTAACTTGCCCGTTACTATTCCCCTTCCTCAACTTCTCAACCCGTCAGTCCATAATTGTGCCAACGGGTTAACATAAGCGCCAACGCTCGCACTGCCACAGACGTAATGTCTGCCACAGTGCGAGCGTTGTTTTTTGTAGGTTCCAATGCACGTTTAGATAGTGCATTTATATCATTAAAGCAGTCCCTTGCTGCGATAGTAGCGGTTCACAGCGCGCTGTATCTTAGTGTACGAACTGCCGAGCTTGTCCTTGCGCTCCTGACCGTTGCCATAGTCTCCGTGCAGCACCTTTTGCACCTCTGCGTCCACATCTGTAGATGGTGTCGCAGTCTTGGTGGTTGAGGGCGTTGAGGTGGTTGAAGGCGTTGAAGTTTCAGGTTGGGCTGAAGGCGTTGCAGCATTTACTGCATCGTCCTGTGGTTGCACCTCGTTCGGTGCGCCTGCAGGCGCATTCTGGTCGCCACCTCCAAGCTGTGTGCTGTCAGCACGCTGAGTGCTGTCTGTTGGCGCAGTGGGCTGCTCGTCCATAACGGTGTCAACCACGGGCTCGTCCACAGGCTGACTGCTATTGCTGTTGCAGCCACGGAATGCGGCAAAGCCAATGGCTGCCACTACTGCGAGCCCTACAACTAACGACAGCACATGCTTGCCCTTGTTGCCGCCATTGCCAGTCTGTGTAGCATCGCCACCGCCTGCAGGGGCGGGCGTGGGCGCAGGCGCAGGCTGTGGGGTAGCAGGTGCTTCTGCTGATGGTGCAGGAGTTGCTGCAACCTCTTTCTCCAAATTGAAGGAGCGCTTCACGTGCTTTTCAAGGTTGAACTTGCGCGTACTCTTGCGTTTGCTCTTATCTTCTGTCATGAGTGTAAACTTTATTAAGTAAACAAATCAATGAGCGTTTGCAACCCACCTTCATGGCCCACGCCAACAGCCTCAAACTCCCATTCGCCTTCGTCGTTCAAAAAGAGTTTGGCTATCTCGGCCGCGTCCTCAGCCGCAAATGCCTCGTTGAGCGCATAGCGGCACAGCTCCTCGCCAGTGTCGGTGTTGGTCAGTGTGATAGCGGCATCTTTCACGTCGCCAAAGGTCTCATTGCCATGAACAGTGGCCACAAATACAATCTCCTGTATCTTGGCGTCCACCTTGTTCAGGCAGATGTCTATGGTCTCGCCGTCGCCGCCGCCGTCCACCTCGTCAATCGAGCCGAGCACCGAGCCATCGGCCGACATGGGGCGCACCGTGGCTATATAGTTGCGCTTGGCACCATGTTTGGCCTTGTCGTAGGGCTCCTGGCGGTTCTCTGAGTTGTAAAATACAAAGTCAGCGTCATTGTTTATCACACCCTCCTCGCCTAATAAAAAGGTTGATGAGTCAAGGTCGTGGTCGCCGTCCCACGACAAGTGTACTTGCAGGTTATTCAGGCCCGCGTCCTTGCTGAGCTTGAAGCGGTCGCCTTTGTTCAAATTAAAACGTGCCATGTGTTCCTCTGCGTTTTTAGGTTAAGCGTACATGTCTATCAAGGTCTGCATACCGCCAGTATAACCCTGGCCTACAGCCTCGAACTCCCATTCGCCGTCTTCGTTGCAAACAAGTTTGCCAGCCTCAACGGCAGTTTCTGATGAGAAATTCTCCTTCAAGTCGTAGCGGCAGAGTTCCTCGCCAGTTTCCTCATTGGTGATGACAATAGCCGGTTCACGTACCTGGCCAAACGTCACGTCATCGTTCGCAGTGTGATAAATTGTTACACAGAAAATGATTTCCTGCACCTTGGGGTTCACTTTGTTCAGTATCACGTGCATGGTTTCGCCAGCGTCGTCGCCTTCTTCCTCATCGCCTTCGCCCAGGTCGTCAGGCGAACCAAGCACCGAGCCGTCGGCAGACACTGGGATCGTTTCACCGCGCCAGTTCACCTTCGAACCAAACTTTTCGCGGTTCCAAGGCTCGCTGCGATTGTCAGAGTTGTAAAAAACAAAGTCTGCATCGTCCATAATCACGCCATCGGCACCAAGCAAAAAGGCCGAGGCATCAAGGTCAGCCCCAGACTTCCAGGTTAAGTCTACCTGTATTTTGTTCAAGCCGCTCTCCTTGCTAAGCGAGAAGCGGTCACCTTTCTTCAAGTTAAATCTTGACATAATGTAATTGATTTTTGAGTTATGAGTTATTCTTTATGCGCAGATTGAATAAAGTCAACGCGCGTTTATAATCTTTTTGTAAGCCTCAACCAGCGTGTCAGTCTCCGTTGTGTCAATTCCGGCCTGCTGTTGGCATTCGTGCAGTTCGAGCAAATCTTTCAAGTAAGCCTGTGCCTTGGTGTGGTTGTGTGCAGTTTTTACCGATACCAATTCGGGTTTGATAGCACGTTCCACGCGCATTGTGTACTTTATCAGTTTGGTACAAAGGGCTGACAAAGTACTGTCGTGTGCCATGGCAAACGCCTTTTTGGCCTCCTGATAGCGACCTTGGCTGAGCAAAGTCGCAGCCTTTGACTTTGGGGCAACGGTCTCTTTTTTTACGTTTGTTTTGTCAGAGTTTGCTATTGCACAGCCAGTGCTTTTAGTCTTTGTTTCAACTGTCTGCACCTTTGCAAACAAATGCGCAAACTCCTGCATCTTGCGGTCAAGAGTTGCTTTGCCAATCAGCTTGGCCTGTGCCTTCAAATAGGCAAATTCAGCCTCGGCTTGCTTGTAGTTGGTCTTCACCATCTCGCGCAACGGAGCCAGGCGCATGCGCACCTCGCGCTCCGTCAGTTCGGGTTGAGGCGTGGCGGGAGGCGCTGGCGGCTGCGGCTGTCCGGCTGTAGCATTGTCTGGCGCTGGTCGCGGTTTGGGCGTGGGCGCAGTTTGGGGTATCTGTGCCAGCAGTTCCTCAAGTTGCGCATCGTAGGCGTGCACCGGCGCATTGTGCAGTTCGTCGAGCAGCCCTTTAATCTTGCTGCGTGCAGCCTTGTAGTCTGCAGCAGCTATCTTGGCTTTAGCCTCGCGCACCATTATCTCCACCCGCCGTTTATAGCGTTTCACGAGCAGCGGGTCGTCATCTGCCCCAGGTACCTCTGTGCCCGTAGGTCCGGCAGACGGTTCAGGTGGTGGCCCCGGGTTGCGTTCTGGCTTGTGACCTGCTGTGCCGCCCTTCCCAAAATTATAGCCGCTGGCCTTCACATCGCCCAGCAGGCGGTCGAGCAGCATTTGCTTTTCGCGCGCTGTCACCTTGGTAATGGGCAAGGCCCAGCGGCCTTGGGCAAACAAGTTCTCAAAGTAGTCTGTGGCAGCCCGTCCGGCCAACACCACGCGGCATTGTTGTGCCGACAGACCATGGCGCGCCAGTTCATTGCCAAGTTGGTACAACACCATGCGGCTGGCTGTGCTGGCTGCCGACATGTCAAGCTCGGTGCGGCGCAGCATATAATCTTGCATCGTGCCGTCCGACATGCGCAGCACATCGTTCACCTCCTGCGCCGTGCTGCTCAGAAAACGTTCGGCAGCCTCGCGCAGTATGTGCTCCTCGAGCTCGCGTTTCTTGTAGTTATAATTGTACAAGCAGTTCCATATATGGTTGGCAGCCTCGCCTATGCGCGGGTCGCGTCCCTGTCCATCAATGCGCACCACATTGCCAAGCGGCTCATGGCGCACTGCGTCGTAGAGTTGCACCAGCAGGTCATCACCGTCAACCGAAACCAACACCACCCCGCTCACACGCTTGCGGTCAGAAGGGGGCGTTTGTGATGCTACCACGGGCAGCAATAGGCGCGCATAGTTATAATCGCGCATATTTTGGAAGCCACCCTCCTCAAATGGGGAAAGAATAAAGCGCTGTTTGTTGGTGTCGAGTTCGGGGCCGAACAAGAACATCAGTGGCAACCGTGCCACATTACTTTCAAGCGTGCCAGTCTGGTTGTAGAATATGTTTGACAATATCTGCTCTATGTAGCAGCGTATGGCGTAGTAGGGCAGTTTGCCAAGTGGTTCGTCGCGGTCGGCAAACTTAAAGGTGCGACTGGCCGTGCAGGTGCTGAATATGTTGGCATAGGCGTTGGGGTTGTGGTTATGGCATGCCGCCTCGTAGGCGCTGCGCCCTATCACAAACTTGTTGCCAGTGCACAATATGGCAAAGGGCATGTTTACCTCGCCGTTAGGGGCATAGTCCACAAAACGGTTGTCGCCATCACTGCGGTTGTAGCGAAATGCAATGGCATCGGCCGTGATGGTCACCAATATGCAATAATTCACGTTTATCATTACTTGCTCTGCTTCAAAGCCCTAAACAAATATTCATCGTAGAACTTCATGCCCTCTATGATGATGATTGGGGCCACATAGTCAAACTTCTGCTCACTGTTGCGGTGGGCGTTTTGCACCTCGGGCATATTCTGTATGTAGGTACAGATGTTCGACATCGACGCCATACCTTCCTTCACTGTCTCAATATCTAACATGCCATTGCCAAAGAAGCGGGCCACATACTTGCAGTACACAGCGGCAAAGGTAAAGAAGCAAGTTTTGCTCATGTCAAATATTCCCGCGTCAGGTGCATTAAAGCACACGCCAACGCTCTCCATGTAGTCGGGTGTAATGTTGCTGTCGAAGCTGAGCGCCACCTTCTCGCGGGTGTCGGTGTTGTAGAGTGTAAAGCCGTTTTCGCCCACTATCTCGATGGCACTTTCCGACATTTGCAACGGGCTGTTGGTGGTCTTGGCCAAGCCTTTTGACACCTCAAACTTTACATCATGTGCCGGCTTTGTCTGTAACTCAAACTTTGGCCAACCGCCAAGGTTGCCCTTCAGCACCTGTTCACCGCCCATGCCCATCATAAACATTTCAAGGTAGTAGCGCTGTGCCGTTTGGGCATTCATGGCGTTGAGCCATTCAAATATGCGCGAGCCCTTGCCGGCAAACACCACCTTGACGTTGGGGCGCCAGCTGCCGGCAAACATGGGCAACTCCTCTGAGCGGCGCACCTCCTTAAGCAGTTTGGTGGCCAACTGGCCTGCATAGAAAGAGATGAGGCCCGTTACGTAAAGGTCTACACAGAACAGTTGTGGGCAGTCTGCACTGACCGTCTGGTAAAAGTCGGCCAATTGCTCGGGGCTGAGTTGGTCCACCACCTGCTCAAAGTAATAGGGCGCACTTTGTGCCGAATACAAGTTCTGCCCGTCGTTAAAGCCAATGATGCTTAGTTGGTAGTTATGACACACCTTTTGCAACACACGCTTAAACTGGTCGGACATTTGGTTGGTGGCACGCGACAGGCATTGTGCGGCAAAGCGTATAGAGTTCTGCTTCAGCATTTTGCAACCATCGTTGTCCTTACATAGCACCGAGATGTCGGTAGTGCTGCCACCCACATCGAAGCAGAAGGTCAAGTCGTTTGCCACTATGTCAAACGACAGGTAGTTGGCCACAGCACTGGCCTCGGTCATGGCCTTGGTCGTGTCGATGGGTTTGAAGTCGAACTTAAACTTGTCGTCCTCAGGCACAAGAGCCTTTTGGGACGACTGTTGTGCGGCAGCGGGCTGCGTGGGGGCAAATGGGTCGTTGGCAAAGCCCTGCGTAGCTGGTGTGGCAGTTGGTGTGGCAAATGGGTCATTGCCCGTGCCAAATGGGTCGCTGCCAAAGCCCCCGCCTGCGGGAGAGTCAAAGGGCGAAGGACCGCCAAATCCCGTCGCCTCGTCGCCAAAGGGTGAACTGGCGGCCGGAGTGTTGCCAAACACGTTGTCAGTGCCAAGTTTGATGTTGAGAGCCGGTATTTGCGCGATGTCCAACCGCCAGGCCGTGCCCTCCTCGTTTGTAACTGGAGTAACATGTTTGAGCGACTGCCATATCTGGTTGTACTGTCGCATCAATTCGTAGCCCATGGCCGAGGGATATGACCATCGCAAGTCGTTGGGCACGAGACCCTTGACATATAGTTCGGCATAAATGTGAAGCAGCAACGACGACAGAAAGGCCTGCTTGTGGGCCTTGTCCTCCTCGCGGCCGCTCCACTTCATGTTGTGTACCAGTTCTACCACGTTCTGCCCCCCTCTGAACCCGAGACGCATGGCATTGTCCGTCACATTCTCAACCGGCAAGTGCCGGCCAAAGCAGGGAAAGCCGCCTTGCACAGCTTCGGCGCGCATGGTGTTGATGTCGTTGTTGCTGCACTGTGGCAGGCGCTGGTCGTCGTGTATGGCCAGTATGCTCTTAACAGCGTTGGAGTACACCTCCTCGTTTTGGAAAAACAATACATTGCGTTCGGCAGGTATGTTGTTCTGCGTGCCGTCAAGGTCGGTAAAGAGCGATATGCGCTGGTTGGCAAAACTGATTCCCTGGGCATCGCGTGCGTTGCCGTCGTGGTAGGCCACTGAGGTATTGGTGCTGCCAAAGTCGATGCCCAACTTCACCTCATCCAACTTATGGTTGTTGTGCAGCATGTCCTTGGGCAGCTTGTCGTCGGCCATCAGGTCGTTGCTGTAATGAATGAGCACAAAGCCACCCTCCTGCCCGTTCACGCAGGTCAGACGCACTCCCTTGAAGGGGTGCGCACTCTCATATACTTCATACTTATACTGCCGCGAGGCTGTGCGGCTGTCGCTCACCACCAGCAGCTTGCCATCACCTTGTGCTTGGCCCTGTTCGGCCAAATATTGAATGTTGCCGTCGCGGTCGGTTATAATGGCAAAGTTGTCGCTGGTCTCGTCGCCCACAAATGGCACTGCCATGTAGGGACAGTCGTTTTGGCGCACATTGTGGGGCAGTTCTGAGTAGAGGAAGTAGCGGTTCCAGTCACGCGCTATAAAGTTGGGCCACACTATGGCGTCCTTGTTGCGGGCAAACATGCCGCCCACCTTGTAGTCGATGGGTATGGACTTCTCCTTGCACTTGCCCGTCTGCCCGTCCTTTATCATGATGGTCAGGCGCACCGACAGCGTGTTGGTGGTCTCCTCATAGTCGGCAGTGAGTTTCGAGTCAATGTTGTAGCCGGCATTCTGATAGCCTAACAATATGCTGGCATTGGTGCCAAACACCTGTATGCCCTTCTGGCTCAGGGGAATGGCAAAGTAGGCATACCGCGGTGTACCCTTGATTTGGGCCCGGAGCAGGTACACGGGCAGTGAGGCCACGCGTGTGGCATCCTCTTCGTAGTCGCGCGGCAGCCATATGCGTGCTATCTCCGACGTTTTGGGCAGCAGCAATTCCTCGGGCTTGAATGGCTTGGCCAGTCCTTGTGCATCGGGCTCGGTGGTTATCTCGCCGTTGTTGCCATATAGCTCCTCAGTGTAGTTGAGAAACTTGAATGGCCCCTCAAAGCCTTGTACAGGCAGCGCACTGGCATCGTCCTCGCGCAATTGGCGGGCACGCACAAGGTTGAGTATCTCGCTCTGCCACACACCCAGTTCCAGCTTGATGGCCTGGTAGTTCAGTCCGGCCTGCTTGTAGTAAGCCTCAAACTGGGTTATGCGTGGTAGCAGAATGTTGACATAGGCCAGCAAGTTGAGCAGTTGGTCGTCGGGTATGCTGCTGTGAAGGGGGTCGGTAAAACGGTGCGTGTTGGAGTCGACAAAGGGCAGATTTTGCTCAATGGCGTAGGCCACCGAGGTGAAAAACACCGAGCGGGGCGACGTGGCGCCCACCACCTGGCCGTTGTATTTGATAACGTAGATGAAGGGCTGAGCCTGGTCGTTGCGCGCCAGGCCCTGCTCGGTCCAGATGCGGCGGTCGCCCATGAGCATGTTGCCAAAGGCACCCTTCGGCTCATACATGTTCTGCGTTTGCTTGATGTCCTTGCCATCGCTGTAGGCCATGTTGATGCGGCGCACTTGTATGGCCGTGTTGTTAAGGGCGATGCAGGCTATCAGGCCGCGCCACTCGTCCACCAAGTTGATGTAGTATTGGTTCAGCCCCGAGGCTGCGTCCTTGCGTATGGTTTGTATTTCGTTGAGCGAATGGCTGAACAGGTCGGCACGTGCAAACACCGAGGGCACGCCCGACACGATGGCGCTCACGTCAACCCCCTCTTTTATGGCGGGGGTCTCAATGTCGCGTGTGAAGGCTTGCATCTGCGATGTGAAGTCTTGCCACTGGCCGGCAGCTCCCTGCTGCTGGCTGCGCTCGCTCACTTTGATGGTCAATGCTTTAATATCTGGCATAGCTGTGTGTACTTACTTTACTCGTTGGTGTAATCAGGTTGCAGAGCTTCAGCTTAAAGCTTCGTGCTGAAGGGAATGGTGGCGTTAATAGCACGGTACATGTGCGCCAGAAAACGCTCCTTCATGGTGCTCACACTCTGCTCCTCGTCGTTAGGGCGGCTGTTGGGCAGGTTTTTGACAAAGTCGTCGTACTTGGTGCGACTGTCAGTCTTGATAATCAACCCAGTCTTCTTTTCCTCCTGTATCTCCTTGCAGGGGTCCATCGTAGCAAGGGCACTGATATTCTCTTCAAATATCTTTGGTGCAAACAAGAACTTGCTTGCACCCACCGCACGCACCGAGTTGTACACTTGATATATCCAGCCGCGCACCAGGGCACCTGCGTTGGTGCTATAGGCAAACTCCTTCATGTATTTGTCTATATCCTCGGTCTGCTCGGGCTTCAGCTCATTGTAGTCGGTAATTTTGAACTCAGAGAGTCGACTTATGAAACCGCGTGTGCCTAATTTGTCCTTGCTCATGCCAACGCGCGGCAGTGCGCCACCGTGCATTGACAGTATGATGTGGGCCAACACAAGGAACGACCCCATCTTTTGCAGAAACTCGTCGGCATTTCTGGCACTCACAAAGTCGGTGCCCTTAAAGGTGAGGTTCTTGTTGTCGTCCAGTTCGACCGAGCGGTACAGATACTGCGCTGTGGCATTTTGCGAGGCTGCATCGTCAAGTCCGAAAAAGTCGTAAGCGGCACAGGCACACATTAGCTCCACCACGTGGCAAGCGTTCTTTTGCTCAGCACCGCCTGTAATGGTTTGGCTGGCACCTTCCGACACATTGAGCTCTTGTGCCGGCCACCCCACGTGGTAGAGGCGCTTGTAGCGGTCCTTCACCGTGCGGTCTTGCTGGTAGAACTGTAGAGCGGCTTGTGAGTTGATGGCAAAGTAGTCGGACGTGGCCACAAGTTTTTCCTGTCGGCGTTGGGCGTCGGAGGGCGAGTTGAAACTGAAGTACTCGGTGAGCAGCGTGGCACCAAACTTCACGTTGTTAAAGTCGATGGTATTTTGCGATATAAGGCTGACGGCCTCCTTCAGTGCTTCGGGCACTACGGGAATGGACGATGCACCGGTGCCGCCAAACACAGAGCCGAACACAAACACACGTGCACCGGCACCGCTCTGCTGCAGTTCGGTCAGGAAGGCTGCCAGCTGCTTTTCGGGCTCGGTGGCGCGCTCCTTGTCCTCGATGTAGTGGCGGGCAGCCTCAATGATGCCGTGATACATCAGCATTGAGCCAAGGTGCGTTTGCGCGCGGTAGCCGTGGTCGAGGTTAAAGCTCTGCACGGTGTCGTGGTCAAGAAAGAGGTCGGCCAGGTCGCGGTCATCATTTTCCACCTCACGCTGCAAGCCTTGCGTAGCACTGATTTTGGCATAGGAGCTGCGACTCGCTTTTGAGTAGTCGGTGTAGAAACGGTAAAGGTTGAGCTTTGCCGAAAAATAGGTGTTGGCATTGGGGCTTCCACCTGGGGTGGCGGGGTTGTCAGTCTTTACCTTGTTGTAGAGTTCAATCAGGCGCTCCACCCGTCCCTTGTTGCCGTTGCTTTGGTCGGTGTCGAGTGTGAGTATGTTGATTTCTTCGTTGTCGAACATGCCAATGGCGCACAGGTGCACAAAGGCCTCAAGGCATCTCATGCCCGTGCCGCCTATGGCTATTACAAAGAGTCTGTCGTTCATGAATTTGTTTTTATCGTTTCACGTATTTGCGTTTGAGTAGCCGGGCAGGTGTCAGAACCATGAGCCGAGTTTGCCCTTGGGGTTGGCCTTCGACACCACAAAACCCACAATAATGTAGAGCGCCCACGATGCGATGGCACCTATGCTCATGTGCAGTATGCAGGCACTCTTTTTGGAGCCAGTCTTAAGGCTGATGTATACTAACAAAAAGGCAAGCAAGAAGGTGAGCACCGGGGCTGCAATGCTTGTAAACCAGAATATGCCCTTGCGCTTGCCTACATCGCTCATGTCGGGGCGGAAGGCTACGCCATTTGATAGTACTATGGAAAAAATGAGGGCTACTACGGCGGCTATGGCCGCATAGGCGTAAACGGGAATGATGATTGATGACATGGTTGTAATGGTAGTGTTAGTTCGGTTAAACCCGTTGGTGAAATTCATGGTTAATGGGTTAGCAAGTAAGTATGTCCTGTACTATTCAAGGGGGTAAAGACAGACAGGCAGGGAATGTAAAGTTCCCGACAAGCTTGCTTGTTAACACGTTTGACTGTCAACTAATTCCGCCAGCGTGCTGATTAAGTAAGTGGTTAATTCATTCTGACAAAATAGGTGTACACATTGCTGCCGCGTGGATTGCAGTGTTGCAGCACATTGCGCACAGCAGAGCTCAGGCAGTTGTTGCCCGGCCAACCAAAGAGTGCGTCAATTTGCGGTCCGAGGTTGGGCTCGGCATCTGCCACGTACAGGTCGATGCGGTAAAGGCCCGACTGGTCGTCCTTGCCGGCTATGGTGCCGCCAAAACTTGGGCTGAGGTTGACCGCCAGCTCAACTTTGCGTCCTGCTGTTTGGGCAAAGGTTTGCTCAAAGAGTTTTTGGTCAAACACTGCCACGCCTGCCACCTCCGACACTTGAATGCCGTTCTTGACATAGTTGTATTTGGGCAGCAACTGGCCTTTGTCGTTGTAAAAGGCTGCACTCTCGTCGGGCACCTCAACTTGTCGCTCGCCATCAACCACCGTCACTTTGGGCTGGTAGGTCATGGCCGTGAGCCAGTTCATGTAGCGCTCAAAGTCGTTGCCCACATCGGTCATGCGCACGTCAAGCGCTTTGATTTGGTAGGAGTCGGTGTTTGAAAAGTCGGCATAAAGGTTCTGAAACAGGTGCTTGAAGCGGAACGCTGCGGGAATTCCAGCATCTTGCTGGTCGCGCGCATTCTGCACGATGCCCTCCCACTGCTCGTCGAATGTGTACACCTCGGCACGTGCATTAGGCAGGGGGTTAAAGCCATCGGGCCCGCCATTTTCGACGGAGGCCGTTACCACGTCCTCGCCATTTTGGTCGTGATAGGTGCCGCCCAAACAAGGACCAGCGTAAGCACCGCTCGTGCCGCCGGGCATGGGGGCTACAATGTAATTGTGCATGGACAAGGTGAAACGCTTGTAGTTTTGCGGCTTGCCAGCCAAAGCGTCCTCCACCTCTTTGAGCAGGCGGTGGCTCTCATCGTCAAACACGGTGTAGTACAAGTGCTTGGGCAGACTTCCCTCCATATAGTCGGTCACAAAAAAGGTGATTTCCTTGCCGCGCTTGAGCCACTCCTCAAAGTAGGGCGTGGCATAGGCCTGTTGGTATATCTTGTGGCCGGGGGTGTACTCCTCGTAGTCGGTCACGAGCAGGGCACTGCGGTCATCGGCCACAATTTTATGCAGAGCCTGCTCAATGGGGGCATAAAGCTGCCCTTGCGCAGCGGGGTCGTGCAAGCGTTCAAATATTTGGGCTGCCGATTGCAAATCGCCGCTGCTTAACTGCTCTATCTTGCTGTTGGCCAGCGAGTAAAGGTCATAGTTCTGTAGCGAACCGGTCACCTTTTGCGTGATGCCGTTGAAGGTTTGCGCTGTGGCGGGGTCGGCGTAGGCCACATACACACCCGAAAAGTCGAAGTAGGCTGCAAACTTTTCGTGCGCCTTCATGCGTTGCGAGTCACGCTCGTAATACTTTTGCAAATTTTCAGGAGATGGTGATATATCGGGGGCGTTGCTGCAATTGCATATGCACAATGCACATATTAGCGATAGTGACAAGGTGGTAATAATGGATAGTGCCTTTTTCATAACCTGCTTCGTGTTAGAATATCTGTATATATTGTCCTCAGAGGTGTATAAAACGCATTCTTTCTTGTTAAATAGTTAACTCGTAAGCCCTAATTGTGTCAGCGCGTTTATATACATTATTTAATGAACGCAAATATAGACATTTAGGAATTACCCCCCGTTTTATACATACATTAACAATGTAAACCGTAGTTTTATCACTCTGCGTTTTGGCTTTGGCACATTATGCAGAGTGGATTGGTGCATTTATTAACTAAGTAGCGTTAATAAAAACTTTTGACTCAGATACTTGAGTAGAACGAAAAAACTCAAAAAAACAAAATGAGCGTGCTTTTGCCACACGCTCAATGCGGGAGGCA
>OLQN01001916.1_pt1 | contig 14694 bp, 9 predicted proteins | sample 1673181 | NCBI WGS metagenome assembly OLQN01 (sample SAMEA3136763, study PRJEB25190) | human gut metagenome | biome: human gut; feature: human-associated habitat; material: faeces | place: Austria | collected 2013
TGCTTGAGTCCGTTCGCATGTTTACTTTTCACCGAATAGCAACAACAACGAATAGTATTCCAAAAACGGTCTCATTTTTGATGCCAATTTTGAACACCCTACCTAATAGGGGATTTTTCTTCACCTATTTTCATCTCACCTTTATCTTCACCGTTTTCTCCATTCTATCTCCCGTGGTCGCCTTTACAATATATAGTCCCGTAGCCACTTGCTTATGCCATGTTGTGGCATTGATGCCAGAGGCCGAAGTAAGTAGCTTGCCATCGATGGAGTAGATGCTCACAGAGGTAAGTTTGCTGCCCAGAGAGGTTACCATGATAGTGCCACTCTGAGGCGAGAAGCAGCGTATTGGGTTACCGTTGCCACGGTTTGCGGTGTTGTAGATGGCGGTAGTGATATAATATCTGCCATGCTCGTTGGCAGCAATCTCTATGGCATGGTCGGCTGGGGTATAGGTGCCTGTCTTGGCGTCGAGAATATAGAGTGGGGCGTCGAGATATCTGTTTGCCTCCAACTTCACAGTCACCATCTTATTTTCCTTTGCAATCACGCCAAAAGGCAATATTCCGATATTGGGCAATGCATTGAGCGCTGCAGCCTGAGTGCCAGCTATGGTGTAAACCTGCGGAATATCCTCCAGTTCGGTGTTGTTGAGCAGCTCTATATCCTCATCGTTGCAGAAGTCTTCGTTGGTATCATCTTTCACTATGACCTTAGCAGTAGCCATTTTTTTGCCACCCTCAATAACATTGATGTTCATCTTTGCTTTCGTATCGGCTATTCTTCCTCCACCCGCCTTCCAGCGGTCTGTGGTCATGAGTAGGGTAAAAGTTGCATAGCTTATGCTTTCGTTTGCCTTAGCCTTTACGAAGAAAGCCTGCATAGGCTCAATCAGCAAATCTTCTTTACGATTGTATGTACCTTCTTTAATGAGATACGCTTTAAGCACACCATCTTGAATAGTCCATACTTTTCGTTCAAACTTTGGGTTGCCATTGAGGAAGCTATACATACTCAGCGTTGCTGTATACGGATTACCAACCATATAATAGCAGTTCTTGCTATGTGTGTTTGTGGTTAGTTGCTGTTTTATAGTTCCTAATTCATTCGCCGCAGTAACAGAAGCCACATTAAACTTATATATATCCGTTCTATCCACCGGAACTACCTTGATAAATTTGCCATCTGAATTGTGTGGATTGTTATCAACAGTAGTATAGAAATATTCTTTATCCTCCTTTGGTAAACGGAAAAGCCACGTTGGTGTTACATCTTTATAATCGTCACCAGCCTTAATGGCAAATCCTCTGCCATCGGCATACTTCTCGTCCAGCTTGTTGAACACATGACTCCAATATAGCGACTCTATATTCATTGTGCCATCTGTTATTGTATCAATGCGATTATAACCATTAAAATAGTCATCTGCATTGTAGCCCGTTATACCATCGATTACCTGTTCGCCGTTGCTGTCCCAATTACGCTGGTATACTGGTGCTTCCACACGGCTGTTATTTGTAAGAGCATACTCCATGTGTGTGAAAGCTTCCTTGCATTCTCTACCACGCGACCCATACGTGGGATTGTTTTTAACCGGCACAAAGAAGTCGCCTGCATACGTATCCTTCAAAGGCGATGAAATGATATTCCATTTATTTTGAGTCATCTCCTTTTCTACGTAAGCCTTATTATACACGAGGTACGCTTGATTGAGTAATTCAGCTTGTGGCTTGAAGTATATTTCATCACAAATATTGCCCTTGAACGTTTCACAAGTAAACCAGCCTTCGCCTGTGTCTGAATGGTCGTTTGTGTTATAGTTCCATGTTGTTAGCATATCGTAAGCAATAGCCGCTGTAGCCTCCTCACCCTTATAGTTTGTAAGCTTAAGGGCGATGTTGTTTCCTTCGCGGTATACGATATTGCCGAGTGCGGGATACACCTTGCCCGTTTGGTCAGGTATGGTAACCTTAGAGAATTTCATTGGTGTGTATGCCTGATTACTGTTCAGCTTGTCGTAAATTCCTGTACCATAGTCAGTATAGTCAGTTTTATACAATTCAGCCGCAGTAGACCGTTTCCAGTTTAGGTCGTTGTTCCAGTTGGCATTAAGTTTGTTGGCAAGTGTAGAATTCCACGTCAGATATTCTGGCACCACCTTGAATGTGATGAAAACTTCTCCTGGGCACGACATGGTAGAGCCCGCGACATCTTGTTCGTACGAGAAGTTCAGCTCATACCAATAGCCTTCGTGTAGAATATCCAAAGCATTGTCGTTGTCGAAGAGTAAACTTATATAGCCTTTACCTCCTGTCAGCGAAGTTCCCTCAAGAGTTGTTTCCTTTAGTTTGCCTACAATCTGCTTTGTAGTAGAACCAAGGTTGAATGTTGGATCGTTTGAATTGGCAACAAACACATTTGAGCCATTCTGAAACTTAATCTTGGCAGCATCTTCAAGGTTTGCTACAGGCAATCTCAGTTCCTTTCCTGCTGCCAGCATAGCCTTTATTTGTGGCAAGCCTATACGCACGCTGCGGTCGTCTGTAGGGTAAGCAACACTTGCATCACCCATGGTAAGTTTCGGACCATCTTTGACGATACGCAGAGTAAAGTACATAGGGTCGGGGCAGATTTCGTATTTTACTGTACCCTCTGTAAATGTTGTTGTTACAGGGATTGCAGCCACCTTGTATACCCCAGTCTTTTCTGAGTTGTACTGATAGTCGTCAAGATTGTTGCTTGCCGAAAGCAGCAACTGCCCGTTGTCCACATACTTCTTCAATAGTGCATAGCCAGTAGGATTAATGTTTTTGTATTCCGCAGCCAGACCATTCACTTCGGTAAACTCAGCTCTGTCGCGATATTTAGCCAGCGTTTCTTGCAACTCGGGGATGGAGGCAAAATTGTTCTCCTTGTCTGGCTCGCTGAAGAACCAGTCTAATTTAACCTTATGCAATGTAATTGCACCACCATTCACCACGTCGGTAGTCACCAACTTTCCGCTAATGTTAACGTTAGGCTTATTAGATCCATCGCACGACACACGTACCGTTGATACGGTATTTCCGGTAGCGTCCGAAACAGTAAACTTTTGCTGTACAAACTCAAAGTCCTCACTATACGAAGAGCAAGCATCAGTAGGTTTACCCCATTCACCAGGCTTGTCAGGATCGTCTTCGTTAGGGATAGTTACCGAAATGTAATACTTAGTACCAAAAGCCAAGTTGAAATGGCGATAGGCAAGCAACAGCAGTATATTCCCGTCCACGTCCTTTGTAAACATTGGCGAATCGGTGCTGCCTCCTGCTGCATAGCTTGGCAGCATCTTGCTTGCGTTGTATTCAGCAGGCACTTCTGCCACACCATATTCATCAGCTTTTCCGTCGCCATCATAGTCGATACCTGCAACAGGATTGCCCTCCAAGTCGCATATACGGTAAAACAACTTTGAAGCCACTCCCACACCTACAACAGCCTGTATGTTCTCGTAGTGAGAGGCTATCATGATCTTAACGTCATCGGTATTGCCCGAACCTTTGAGCTGACTTGGACACACCGCTTTGTTCTGTATCACGTCTATTTTGGCATGCTGTATATATAGTCGCAAGTCGTCAATAGCATAGTCGGCACCAGAGGTGTTGTCGCACATATTGTCCACCACAATACGGAAGTCGGAATAGTTTTCCACTCCTGCCTTCTTTCGTATCACCAGTCGGCTATACACCTGGAACCACTTGCCCTGTTGTATGCCGCCTGCAGTATTGTTGGCAAGGTCGCCCGAGCTAAACGACGACAGCAATCGTTGATAGGTCACCTTGCCCTGCTCGTCCTTTATGATGCCATATAGTTTGAACATCAACTGAGGTTGTGTCTTTCCAGACGTAAAGTCTGCCACTGCTCCTGCAAAGATAAGACGCGCTCCCGAACACAAGTCGGCCTTGAAGTCGATAGTTGCAATCTGTCGGCTCTCATCTGAAGCATCTACATACAAGAAGTATCCATACTGCTTGCCGCCCGTAAGCTCATAGGTGCGGTCGTAAAGTACTTCAGAAGCCCACCATTGGTACATCTTTTTTCCACCAGCACTCTCTTGGTTCGCGTCCGACACACCCGGCACGTTCGCACTCTTGTACAATCCGTATTCGCCGTGTATAACACCATAACCATCAGGCCAACTTAGGTCGCGCAGTTGTGGATAAGCGTAACAATACGCACGTTTGTCCCATTGTGAAGACAGCGTAGAGATGTTGTTAGCTGCTGTAGGTGCGTCCAATGTCAGCGTATTATTGTCATCGTCAAACGATATAGGCTTTGTAGCTTGCTGATAGTGGGTGTTGAGGTAGTCATAAGTGCGGTCGTTATCGCCATCAGCTAAAATCTGCTCACGCGTCTTTGGATAAGTATTATTATACAATATCTCGTAATTGGCTATCGGAGCCATGTCGTTGCCATTCTTGGCATAGCACACAATATACACCACATCTCCAAAAGTAATGGTTGGTTTTGTAGTTGTCTTTCCGTCCAATGTCAACCACCCATTACCATTTGTCATAATGGTATTCATGCTTGTAGCCGACCATATCTGATAACCCTCATTAGCATCTCTTGCCAGAATGGTATATTTAGTCTTGGTCTTATCATAAGCACGCCATTGATAACGCGTAGCCTGCACCATTTTGGTCTTATCAAAGTCGGCACGTCTTATCAGATGTGCATCATCTGCTGCATATACGTGATGATTGGTTTCCTTAAGGGGATAAAAATAGTAGTTGCTTGGCAACATATTTACACGTATTGCCATTGAGGAATTCGCGTCTTTAGCACCAAATAATATTTGGCGGTTGTCCTCAATCGTCAAGTCGGAGTTAGCCGCACGCTTGTCTGTCGGAAACGCATTGACGATATTCTCTGCTATACTCTTTGCCGACCTTATGTGGAAGATATATCGTATCTGCAGTGTAGGCTCACGCTGGAAATATCGTTTATTGAAGAAGCCACCAGTCTCAAAGGGGTCAAAGTCGATATATTTACTCACATCACATGCTATTTCCTCTCCTTCCCAATTAGCGTTTGCCGCCTCGGTTGGTGCTTTATACTTTACACCCTGTCTTATTCTACTCGGTCCATACTTTTCACCACTTATAGACTTTTTCCAAGCAAACAGACCACGCACATTGTTAGCAGCATCGCTTACCTCTTCCAAATAGCTATAACTGTTGTATACTGAGAGCCTGCTGCTTTTCATGTCTGTCTTATAGTCATACCATCTGATGTAGCCCTTTGGCTCGTTTGAGCGATTCTGCCATGTACCGTCCGTTGTATATCCTTCAAACGGCAATAGCAAGTCTACAGCCTTTCCCGGCTCTACATAATAGGTATATTCATACTCATGCACCTGCTGCATCATCTGTCCATAAGGATTGGCCTGAAGCGGTCTGCCAGTCACGCCCTCCCAATGTTTGAACACACTCTGTTGTGCATGAATGGTGGTGGTGGCACAGCATGCCAACACCATAAAGCATAAATAGATGTATTTGTATTTGTTCATAATACACTACTCTTTTATAATTTCCACTTTATACGGAATGTCATACCCTAACTGATTGATACCTATCAGCACCTTGTGTATGGCATATCCATTGCGGTTGCCAATTACGCCCTCTATAGTGTGTCGCGATGGCACTGGTGTGGGCATACGGTCGTATATACATACCCCATCGCCGTCGGGTTGCAACGTCAATGTCTGCCAACCGGCAAACACCCAACCGTCGGCAGCATCGACACCTGGTTTGAGTTCTACACCATCGCTTATGCGCACTACATAGGGTATGAGATGGAACTCGCCATAACTCTTAAATCTTACGGTAAGCATCTCGTCGTTCTGTTCAACAGTAGGCAGCACGCCAATGGGGGTAAACTGCTCTACCTTGAATCTTACACGATAGTCGTTTAGCTTTATTGGTATCTCAAGATAGTCGTTACGCGATATTGTGTTCCAGTTTGACAATGCACCACGATGGTTCATTGTGGCATGGTCGGTCTTAACGCTCACTACAAAGTAGTTTGGCATTCGAGCTATCGACTCGTTGACGTAGAAACTTATAATCGTCGGTGTCGTAGTATTGGCCTTTACCACCACTTCAGGGTCGAGATTTATAGTAAACATCTCTTTCGCTGCCGAAGCATTGATATGTGGTTCAACTGCTGTGCCATTGTCCTTGCCGGGCAGCAGATACAGATTGTTGGCCTCGTTCTTGGTAATATCAGTAAGCGCCACTTTCTTTAGCGTGATGTCGTTTGGTGTGTCGTTGGTTATCTTCAGCTTCACCTTAGCTACCATTCTTATCACTTCGAGATCTACATCCGAAGTATTCTTCTTTATCTCTATGGTCTGCTTGTTGCTCATAGGTATGCCGCCAGGAAAGTCGGCTGCCGTAAGCACATTGCCATTTACGGTATATAGCTTATTGTCGAAGTCGGCAGGGAGCGGCGTATTAGATGTAGAATAGTCGATATTCGGGTCGAGCCCCACAGCCTCAGGTTTAATATTTGCGAAAGAATAGAATGTAGTTTCGCCTGGTTCTATCTTTGCCGTAAGCGTGCCCACCCAGCTCTTCTCCTCAGCATAATCTTCGCTAACAAGTAGATGTTTGATGATGCCATGCTGTACAACGATAGTGAAGCAGTTGTTCATCATCTCGCCTTTTTCGGCATTGGCGTCAGTCCATTCCAGCGAACCGCTACTACGTGATGCAGCGCTTCCTGTCGGGGTTGAAATATTTATGCGCACAGTTACAGGCTCGCTATCAATTGTTGGCTCGGTAGTAGGGTCTGACGAGCAACAACATAGAGCAAGTGATGCAATGAGCGAGACTATCAAAAGCGATATTTTCTTCATTTATGTATATATTATGTCACTTTTAGTGCTACGGTACTGATTTACCTGTTAACCCGTTAACTTGTCAACTTTTTACTAATTCAGCCAACGCGTTTACATTATTATTTCTTCGTCGTATTCTCGCTTGTTCCATCTTCTTACGTGCAGGTTTACGATGAGCTTTCCGCCCTCTTTGTAAACCATGAATGTATAGAAGTGGTTGCGCTGTATATCGTACGGCGTGCCTGTAGGTTCTCCGGCTGTGTCGTAGTTGCGAAAATACAGGGTATATGTACCTTCGTGTTTGCCGTTTCTGTTCAGGTTAATTGTTATCGTAGCAGGTGTGGCACCACTACTGGTATTGTCGTATTCAGGTATGTATGTTGCTCTCTCCTCCACCAAGTCAATACTTGCCTCCCTGCTGTCAAACACATGCAGCGAATTGTTGAAGCGTATATCCTGCGTCCTGTCAGCCAGCTTATAGTTGTTGGGCAGACAGTAGCCTTTGGTGTTATAGTTGTTGATGTGCATGCTGCCTATAGAGTAGCCGTACGACGGCATATCCGAGCGCATACCAACTCTTACCTTGGCCATAGCTCTTAGCAAATATATTGGCTCTGTCATATCTGTTTGTGTGCCGAGGCTTAGTTCAGGCAGCGAAGCCACGCCCCACATTGGTATATATTTTCGTGTACCCGTATCAAGGTTGTATGTCAAGTCGGATAGTGAAATGGTGCTATGTTTTGAAACATTGCAGTTAGCCACAATCATTATCTTCTTAGCCTTGGCAATATTGTCTTTAGCATTCTTCCACACTCCGGTTATGGCATATTTATTGCCCGAAGGGTCGCTCATTGGTACAACCTTTATCGTCTTCACATCTCCGATGATGTTGCCCCCTTTGTCGCAGATGGCTATATACAAGTCGTCGGGGTTAATCATATTTTCCTTTTCAATGCCGGGCAGCGGGTGATCGTAGTCGTCCCAGCCCTCGTTGGCGGCACGAGTTGTCCTGACATCTGCCACCGCCAGCGTAAAGGCTACACGCACATCGTCCATGCTGATAGCGTCTTCTGCGTTGCTATCTGAACAAGCTGCCATTACCAGGCATAGCATTATGCCGACAACCGCAATAAGGGTAATATGTTTAATATGATATGGCATCAAGAATTACTCTGTTATTTAGAATTATAAAGTATCGTATTCTATATCTCCATTCTTATTTCTCATTCTTTACATTTCAGTATGTTGCAACACCACTCGCCAAGAGTTTATGTATATATTGGCGTTTAGCCAATTTAAGCGGTCATCTACAAAGAAGATGAAGTTATAGTCGTCCTGTCGGTCTAAGTATTCTTGGTCAGTCATCGTCTTGTTGTAGTTTCCTTTCACAAGCAATGCATAGTCTATGAGAGGTATGTTGAACACCATTTTTCCGTTGTTCGTATTATAGACCTTAAGTTGTGGGTGTTTTGTAGCAAACAGTCTGTTTACGGTCATCTCAGCCACTACTGCCGACACCTGTGTTCCGTTCTCGTTCACAGCTCTAACGCTACCGTCGTATTGCGCCCATGGGCGATAAGTTATCGAGTCGTCCATTACAGGTGTGTTGTCGTAGGCAAGCCAACCGTTATCGTCGTCTATCTTGAAGTCAAAGTCGCTGGCTTTTAGTCTCTTGCCAGATGTGTTTTGTATCACCACTTTGACGTTGTTTGTATTCTTAGTTAGTGGCACCGTTATGGTTTTTGTTCCATAGTCCTCCATACGCATGTCTACATTTTTAGAGTATCCGTGGTATAGGGCTGTCAGGTCGTGCTGTATATCTCTGGTTGTTCTATTGATCTTACAATCGAGTTTAGCGATGTCGTTTGTTGCATCGCCGCTTGTTGTGTATATGTATGAGTTTGGCTGTCGTTCTTCGCCTTCTGCCCATACATGCAGGGTGTATATGCCTGGTTTGATATCGAGCTTCATATAGCCTCCAGCGGCAGCTATATTGCTCACTTCCTCAGTCTTATTGAATACCAGGTCGCCATTTGGATTATAGGCATGCAGGGTCACCGTCTTCACTGGTGAGTTGAAGATGTCTATAAAATCCATGTTCATATCGTAGCAGAACCTTACTCTCAAGTCTTTTTTACATCCGTCCATGTCATCGTGCATCATAGAGCAAGAAGATATGGCTAATGACGATATAAGAGCGAGTGTTATCTTGCTTGTTGTGTTCAAGATAGACCTTAAGTATCTCATATAAGCAGAATGTAATGTATGTACTATTATTGTTTGATATCTTATGTTATAGTTGGTACGGCACTAAGCCGTACCAACTATGTGTATAGAGAGATATTATGCTTACGCGTTGGCGGAATTAGTAAACAAGTTGACAAGTTAACAGGTAAGTTTGCCAAGCCTTTTTTAAGCTTCTTACCATTATGACTTTAACATAATAAGTAGTGTATTGCATACTTACTTGTCAACCCGTTAACCTGTTAACCTGTCAACCCGTTAACCTGAAATTCCGCCAACGGGTAATGCTTAGTCACCAAGACTTGCGTTTTGGTTTACCACGCGCCACTGCAGTACCTGAACGCGTGCTGCAAGGTAGGTGTTTTCGTATGTAGGCACAATCGGGTCAACCACCTTATCGGGGTCGTATACAGGTGTACCAAAGCCCTTGATGCCTGTCAAGGTAATCTTGTAGAAGTGGTTGCGCACAATACCATATTCGGCAAGTTCGCCAGGACCTCCAATGTGCTTGATAGGAACATAGTAGTAAGCTCTACCGTCCCTTCTGATTTCAGCTTTATCTGCCTCAATGGCTGCCAATACATCAGCCTTATTTACTTCTCTGAAAGTAGGAGTGGTGCCAGTAGTTGTCTTGGTGTAATACTTCTTAGTGCCAGCAGGGTCGTCTGCCAATGTCGGAGTTACGAGATATGGTTGCATCGTACCATCAGGATCCTTAAAGACGATGTCATTTTTTGAAAGCTGAGTATAATTTGTGGCATCAGTACTTGTGTAATACTGTGAGAATGTCAATGCCACCTGCCTCTTAAGATTGTCAATTCCAAGAATAGACACACCATTATATCTACAAATTTCGGCATTATGCCAGTTGTTGCTGGCATCCTTGTATTTGAGAGTGGCTGCAACAGCAAACTTTGTCAGGTCATTGTCTTTCAAATTAGCGATTTTATCTTTATTCTCAGGCGTGTTAGGCAATGTGTACAACACGGCCTGCATCTTGGCTTTCAATTGGTTAAACGTAGGATTAACAGGCTGATTGCCGCCAGTGCCTGCATCAAATGCAACTGAAGTTTCCCAGAAACAACGGTGATAGTCGGCTGTTGTCCAAGGAGTAAAACCTAAAGTTCCGTCGGTCCATGTCTTATTTACCTGCTTTTCTACCTCAGCCTTGCCATTCTCATTTGCCAAGCCCCAGCCTTCGATAACAGCATAAACATCATAATCGCCGGATTTTCCAACAGCAGTTTTTGTACCATATTTGTCGGCCTCCCAGTTCGTACCGTTGCCAAGCTCAAAGGCGTTATTGTCAACATCGGCAGTAACCTTAGCCACAACACGCTCTACATAGAGGTCAACAGGTTTTGCCTTGGCAGTTTCTGCCGAAGTTGTTACATGACCTGCAACAAGCGATGCACAAACATCTTCACCTGCATTGACATATACAGAGTTGCTCATTACAAAGTCAGACACTTTACCGTTATCCGCATCCTTTTTGTAGAAATTGCGACCTACTGCAGAATAACGAAGTTCGCTCAATCTCATTGTTCCACCATTTTTGAGTGTTGCAGCATCAACAGTTTCTGGATTAACAATAGCCACAATAGCAGCAGGAGCCGCAGACTGAATACCATTGATTACGAGCACGGTTTGCGTAATCTTCTCCTCTGTCTGTGATGGTGTGCCTGAAGTTGAGCTGTCGTCAGCAGGAGAAGCCTCAAGCCAGTTCTTGTTCTCGCCACCTTCTACACCCATACCAGGATTCTTAATAAGATATGGAGAACCATCACCGTTGAAGAAGTAGAAGCGCACCTTTTTGATAGTGCTTTCCTCCGTAGTTCCATTCTCATAGCCAGCAGCACGTGTTGTAGGAGTAGCTCCCACATTCACAATGTTCACAGCGAGATACTGCGGATCACTACCAGGTTTTGTGCCGCCACCAATCTCATCTTTGTCAGAAGCACATGCGATCATCATCAATGCTACGCATGCAAAAGGGAATAATTTAGGAATCTTCATAACAGGAAATTAAGTTGTTATTAATAATGTTGATATTTACTTAATAATCTCTTCATATATTTTTCGTGCCGCCTCAGCCTCAGGGCTGTTGCCAGCCTTGTCGAGATATGGTTTGGCACTCTCTGCGTCGCCAGCATTCAGACGCGTGCAAGCAGCATTAAGGTTGGCAGTAGGGTCGTTAGGAAACATGCGCACCGCAATTTCCATCACCTCGTTAAACTCCTTCGAGCCAGGCTCGTAGGTTTGTGCCACCATAAACATCTCGTTTTGCGATAGCAGCTGCGGACGGGTTGTTATCAGTTTCTTTGCCTCTTCCACATTGAATGGGCGAATCTTGTATTTTATGTGATAGTCAGAGCGGCGCAATGCAGGATAGTATGTTGCATGCAAAAACTTGTATTCCTCGGTATATTCAGCCTTTATCCGTGCCTCGCGTTCGTCTTCCTTCAGCAATGTGTCGTTGGCAATGCTGAGTATCTGCTGCTTGTGCTCCATGTTGCTTCCGGCAATATATTTGCACAGCCCCTCCCAGTCTTCGGCGGTATGCGACACAGTGAATATCTCTTTGTCGAGTTTCACCATGCGCTGCACATATTCAGTCAGCGTTTTCGCACGTGCTTGCGCCAAATAGTTGTTGCTCTCGTATCTTCCTTCAGGTGATGCAAAACCATGAATATTGATGCCCACCACGGTGATGTTATTGTCAGCCTTCAGCGCCTCGATGGTTCTCACTATGCTGTCCAGCTGTTCGGGGTTCCTGCGATATTGTGGATTCAGCTCTGTGCGGTTCACGGGGAAATCAATGTATGCCGTTTTGCTCAGCTCCTGAATTTTCTCTGCCACAACCTCTGGACGCACATACATTGCCGTAGGTCGTCGATATTCAGCCAGCTCATAGTGTTTGTTGCCAATGTTGTCGCCACACCCGCAAAGGTCTTCACTTATGCTCACCTTGTAGTTGCCCAACCTTTTGTCGTAGCTCACCGATTGCAGATATTCTATCTGTTGCGGCTTGCCGTTTTCTCTCCTCACCACATACGCCTCGTCGTTTTTCGCCTTTCGCTTGTTGCGTTGCTGCATGATGTGCTGTCGTCTGCCGTTTATCACCATCTTTGGCATCACCACCTCGCCATCGCTGGTAGCTATGGTTGGCGTGAACACAAACTGGTTGTTGGCACCCATCTTCAGTTTGTCCAGGTTCACAGTCATGGCAAGAGTCACCTTTTTGCCCATGCTCTTAACCCTCACATTCTCTATCGTTATGCTTTCGTTGGCTATATGCACACGCTTGCAGCCTTGCCCATAGCATGGAGCTGCGGCAAGGGTCAGTAGCGGCAATATGAATAGAATGTTGTGTTTCATATCTTTGCTCTTATATATATACTTAGGAAAAGATAGGGGGGGATTCTCCGTATTAGTTTATCACATATATCAATGATATAGCGGCTTTGGTAGGGCCAAAATAGTTCTTGTGGCTACTCTCTAATTTCTGGCCACAAGTTCCGCATTTCATCTCGTCATATTTGATATAATCATATCCCACGCCCAGCGAAGCTTCAAGGTTCAAATGGCGAGATATAGGCCATTGGTAGCCACACGAAATGCCACCGCCTGCATACCAACCCTCGTAGCGATGGCTCTTCAGGTTAGGTAGCAAACCCAATGGCAAGTCTACACCTCCCATGTTAAATTCGCCACCCATCACATGGGCGCCAACAAACCAACCATTGAAACTCTGGCAAAACCAATGTCTATACTCAGCCATTGTGCTCCAATGTCTGAGCTTAGAGTGGTCGCCACCAGATTGCTCCCATGGATTTAGTCCATAAAACAGTTGTGCGGTATGCTTGTTGTTCAACGATAATTCTACACCGATATTTGGTGTAGTGGTTGCCCAATAAAGCGCGTTAGTTTTTATAGCTACAGTTTGAGCATATAGTAGGGTATTCGTCAATGACAAGAATACACATAGTAATAGTTTCGTAATTCTCATAAGATATCTGTTTTATACAGCAGCTGTGTTCTGCTTTATATCAGTTCTACTTAAAGTTTGGGCTTTTCTCCGCTTTTTTTGAGGGTGGGGTATTTAGCTCTTTCTCTAATTTCTTGAGTTCTTACTGAGTGTTTTTTGCGGTTCTTTGTTATTATGCCTTTTGGCATGTGTTTGAAATGTCATATAAGTTGGTGCAAATATAACACTTTTTATCGGGGGGGGTAATTGCTTTATAAAAATTTTTCTTAAGACCGCCATTTTTTTCAGCGCTCTATCTAAAAGAGACAAACTGCACTCGAGAACATTCAAGTATGCTTGACGCGTTGGCGGAATGAGTAAACAAGTTGACAAGTTAACAAGTTGACGGGTTAACAGGTAAGTTTGCCAAACTTGAAGGCACGCCGGCGGCAAACATCTGACCCGACGTGTAGAAACTTCATACGAGGCGTATGCTTTCATCGGTAAATTGTCTGCACTCTGCATTTTTTGTCTGCACTGCGTTGATTATCAGTGTGTTACGGAGTGTAGACAACCTTGCTTTCTGTCTGCACGCTGTCTACACTTATCTACACTCGTCTACACTTGTCTGCACTCGTCTACACTTGTCTGCACTCGTCTACACTTGTCTGCACTCGTCAGCACGTCCCTCATTACACCTGTCAGCACCTAACTGCACGATGGTCATGCCACCTGCACAATTCGGCATAGGGGGAGCGATTTTTTGATTAGAGCGACCGAAAAAACTACCTCCCTTTATTGTTCTAACCGCCTTCTCACGGGCATTGCATCATGCCGCCGTGGCAGAAGTGCAGAGGAAGAATTAGTGTGCAGACAAGTGTAGACAGTGCAGATAAAAAACGAGGTTGTCTACACTCCGTAACACACTGATAATCAACGCAGTGTAGACAAATAGTGTAGAGTGCAGACAAATTGTGCACTTAAAAGAATAAGGCGTATTCAAAATTATTGCAGTCCGGTAAAACGTAAACTTGCGAACGGATTCAAGCATCAAACGCTATCTCTAAACGCTATCTCTAAACGCTATCTCTAAACGCTACCTCTAAACGCTAGCTCTAATGGGGGCGACGCGTCTCGCGTCGGGATAGAGAAAAGGGAGGAAAATACGAACTCTGCTAAATAATAGCTGCATATTTCTCCGACGCGAGACGCGTCGCCCCCATTAGAGCTAGCGTTTAGAGGTAGCGCTTGGTAGTAGCTTTTGTTTAGAGGCAGCTTTTTTTGCAGCACGTTTCAGTCAACTTGCAATTCCCCCAAAACGATTTAGCAAAAAAGTCAGTTGTGAACGCCTTGCCTGTAAGGGCAAAAGCATTCTCGATATAAAATTATATTGCCCGGTAAAACCATTCTGATATTATGCTCACGGATCGCACCGATTGCACGGATTCTTTCGCTCACGCAACGTGCTTTAGCACCACGGAGATGACGGATCTTACGGATTTTGTGAGCATTGCATGCTCACTTCGCTATTAGCTCGTTGCTGCAGAAAGATCCCTTACTACATAATCTGTGCTAACGTATTTCGCCACGGGTACGTTACGGG
>OLQN01001936.1_pt1 | contig 14554 bp, 7 predicted proteins | sample 1673181 | NCBI WGS metagenome assembly OLQN01 (sample SAMEA3136763, study PRJEB25190) | human gut metagenome | biome: human gut; feature: human-associated habitat; material: faeces | place: Austria | collected 2013
CAATTCCCCATCGACTCTATCGAAGACGGCATGAGCGAAAATGACTGGGAAGGCTGGAAGAAACTTACCGACCGCATCGGCGACCGTTGCCAGTTGGTAGGTGACGACCTCTTTGTTACTAACGTTGATTTCCTGGCCATGGGTATTGAAAAAGGTTGTGCCAACTCTATTCTAATTAAAGTAAACCAAATCGGTTCCCTAACCGAAACATTGAATGCCATCGAAATGGCTCACCGCCACGGATACACTACCGTGACCTCCCATCGCTCCGGGGAAACGGAAGACGCTACGATTGCCGACATCGCCGTTGCCACCAATAGCGGACAAATCAAAACCGGTTCATTGAGTCGTTCCGACCGTATGGCAAAATATAATCAGTTGCTTCGCATCGAAGAAGAACTGGGCGCTAATGCTGTTTACGGTTATAAACGTATAAAATAACCATGAATTCTATTTAAGTGTCAAAAAATAAAATAATCAAGAGGGGCGAACCATCACGGACCGCCCCTCTTCTACCTTAACCTTAAAATCACCAATCAGTCTACTACCTTGAAGAAAACTTCTTCTCCGGACTGACTATCCGTTGCCACCCAAAGCCCAAAGTCTCCGGGTTCCACAACTTTAGCCATATCTATGTTCCAAAATGCAAGTTCACTAACAGGGAGTTCAAACGAAACGCTTTTTTTCTCACCCGGCTTCAATGTCACACGAGTGAAGCGTTTCAGTTCTTTCACCGGACGAGTCACGGAACCAATCTTATCTTGTATATACAATTGAGCTACTTCCGTTCCTTCATATTTCCCGGTATTTTCCAGATCGAATGTCACTGTCAGCACATCATCTTTTTTCAGTACATCAGACGCCAGTTTGATGTTGCTATACTTAAATGTGGTGTACGACAAGCCATAACCAAACGGAAACAAGGGATCAAAACCCGCATCCATATAGAAGGAAGTACAGCCCAGTGAAGTCTGTCCTGCCTCAACAGCAATATCATTCAGCAACACTTCATTCCGTGTAGCCGGACGTCCGGTATTATTATGAGCGTAGTACACAGGAATTTGTCCCACCATCCTCGGGAAAGTGACCGGCGCCTTTCCACTCGGCACAGCCTTCCCCCAAAGCAAATCAGCCAATGCAGGACCGCCCATTGTGCCCGGATGGAATGAATAGAGAACAGCAGTCGACTCTTCGACTTCTTTACCGATAGTCAACGGACGACCCGCCATCACAATAGTCACTACAGGTTTACCCGTCTTAGCCAAAGCTGTAATCAAAGCTCCCTGATCACCCTGCAAATCCAGATCAGCCAAACAGTGAGCTTCACCCGAAAGAATAGATTCTTCACCCACAAAAGCAAGAATGACATCTGCACGTGCAGCGGCGGCAGCTGCTTTAGCCACACTTGCCGGATTTTTCTCACGACTATATGCTAGTCCCGGTTCATAAATCACCTGTACTTTATCGCCAACCATTTCCTTAATAGCGTTCAACGGAGTCTGAGTACGAGCTTTCTCACCATCAAATATCCAAGTACCTAACTGTTCATAAGGTGCATTAGCCATAGGTCCTACCACTGCAACAGTTTTCACAGATGGCTGTAACGGCAACACTTCCTTATCATTCTTCAACAGAATAGCCGACTCAACAGCCGCTTGCTTAGCTGCTTCCAAATGAGAAGGAGCATACATGACAGATAGTTGTTGTTCATCTACATAAGGTGTATCAAACAATCCTAAACGATACTTTATACGCAAAATATTACGAACAGCCTCATCGATAGTGCTTTCCTTCACCTTTCCCTCTTTCACTAATTCCGGCAGTTCCTTCACAAAAGTGTAACTCACCATTTCCATATCTACTCCTGCATTCACAGATTTCATTGCCACTTCTTTTGAACCGGCGGCAAAACCATGGCTTATCATTTCGCTGGCAGAAGCCCAGTCCGTCACAACAAAACCATCGAATCCCCACTCGTCACGGAGTACATTCTTCAAAATAAAAGCATTCCCGGTAGAAGGGATTCCATCATTATCATTAAATGAAGTCATAAACGTGGCTGCACCCGCTTTGGTGGCAGCTTCAAAAGGTGGCAAATAAACATTGCGCAAACGACGTTCGGGAATGAACGTGGAATTATAATCACGTCCTCCTTCGGCTGCACCGTAACCTACAAAATGTTTAGGGCAAGCTGCAATTGAAGTAGGGCTATTCAGCGAATCTCCCTGAAAACCTTCTACCATAGCTGCTCCCATTACGGAAGTAAGGTATGTATCTTCACCACACCCTTCGGCAATACGTCCCCAGCGAGGATCGCGGGCAATATCAATCATTGGCGCAAAAGTCCACCGGATACCTACAGACGAAGCTTCAATAGCTGCTACCCGTGCACCGTCTTTCGCTACCTGCGGATTGAACGAAGCCGCTTGTCCCAAGGGGATAGGGAAGATTGTTTTAAACCCGTGAATGACATCACGCGCTATCAATAAAGGAATACCCAAACGGGATTCTTCCATTGCCACGCGCTGTAGCGCATTAATACGCACCGGATCCACCTCATTCAAGATGGAACCGATTTCACCTTTCTTAATCAAAGCACTCATATCCTCGATATTACCGTAAGAGGAAATCTGGTTCATCTGACCGATTTTCTCCTCAAGGGTCATCTTAGACAGGAGAGATTCTACTTTTTTCTCGGTTGCCGCATCACTACCTTTATTGGCTACTTGCGTACAAGAGACAAAAGAAAGTAAAAGCAAGCAAAATAATGACAATCTAACCATGATTACTTATTTTTTTGAAATACACGTACATAATCAATCTCGTAAGTTGCAGGTAAGGCCGATTCATCTATGCCCTGAGCACCTCCCCAATTTCCTCCCCACGCAAGATTTAACTTCAAATTAAAGTTTGTAAAGAAAGGCCAGGTAGCAGTACCCGTTTTATCATTCGTATAACGAAAATGCTCTTTTCCATCTACTAGAAAACTTATATAATCCTCAGTCCATTCTGCTGCATATATATGAAAATCTGTTTGGGCTGTAGCAATATAAGAACCATCTCCTTTTTGCTTTCCGTTACTGCCATTATAAGCACCACAATGAATAGTAGAAAGTACATTGTTAGGATCATATCCCACTTCTTCCATTATATCAATCTCTCCACCATCAGGCCAGCTGGTGAATGGATCAGGTAACATCCAGAAAGCAGGCCAAGTACCTTTTCCTTTCGGTAGTTTCAAACGAGCTTCAAAGTAACCATATTTCCAATTTGTTCGAGTATTCATTCGAATGGAGTAGACTTCATCACCCACTTTCTGTGCTATGATTTTTAATGTACCATTACTTACATCCGCGCATACGACTCCATCTTTAGAACCAGCAATATAGTTCTGAATTTCATTATTACCCCAACCATCGGTACCATGCCCTGTTTCATATTTCCATAGACTTTCATCTGGAGTGCTCAAAGAAGTATTATTAAACTCATCTTGCCAAACTAATTTGTACCCTTCAGGAACCTGTATATCTGGGTCCACAGGTTCTTCCGGTTTTGCATCCTGAGATACAGGAATCGAAATACGCGTTATTCCAGACTTTACTATAATCTCTCCTTCACGAGACTGATTGCTAGTATTAGCTTTAACGGTCACTTCCACAGTACCTTGTGTACCAATACTACCAGACGTTTTACAGCTAACCCATTCTTTACAAGCATCTCCACTAAAAGCTGTCCATTCCTGATCGGAAGTAATCGATAACTTTGTAACGACTCCTTCATAAGTAGCTGATACCTGGGTAGGTGATACATTGACAGTAGGGGCAATCATTCCAGAGGCATCATTGCTACTTCCACAACTCACAAAAATTAACACCACTAACAATAAAGAGTATAAATTCATACATTTCATAATCTAATGCATTAAAACATGCACGGCTAATTTCATATGATCAACCGTGCACATTAATTATTAACTATTATTCGTTACAACTTGATTCTTTTAAAATAATATTACTAACAGTTACTTCCGTATTATCCGGATTGCTGCCAAAATCAAGTACAAAATCGACATTATTCATATCAATGCCAGGCATAGCTGTCTGCTCAAATGTATAATCTTCATAAGCAGCCAAATCCACTCTCTCGACAAAATAGAAAGCATTATCATCACCATGCAACACCATCTTTAGTGTAGCTTTCAACTTTTGTGAGGAATTCAATACACAATGAAAATCATACGATGTCGACGCATTCGTAGTCATATCCGTCAAGAACTTCACCTGCGCCTGCCACTGATCAGTTGTAGCATTAGGTAATGTTATATTAAAGGCACTGCCACTTGCTTCAAAGCCAGGATTTTCAATAGGGGTCCAACCCGGGGCATAATAAAAATCATTCGTATATTTAGAACTCTTCCACATATTACAAGCCGAGTCATAATTCCAGTTTATCTTTACCGGACCATTATGTTCCTGCAATATAATGCCACTTACCGTAACCTCTGTGCTAGCAGGACAACCACCAAAATCAAGCACAAGATCTACAGCTGACATATCAAGACCTGCCATATTAATTTGCTGGAAAATTACATCCTCATAGGCTTTCAATTCTACCTTTTCAGCAAAATAGAATGTATTATCATCACCATGTTGTACCAACTTCACAGTTGCCCCCTTAATATTTTGCGTCGAATTCATAATAATACGGAAATCATAAGTCTTATCTACAGTAGTCTGCATATCAGTAAGGAATTTAACCTGCGCCTGCCATTGATCAGTAGTAGGCTCTGGCAGTGTTACCTTATAAATATTGCCATTTACCTCAAAATCAGGATCAGCAATCTGGTTCCAGCCAGGAGCATAATAAAACTCATTCGTAATTGTAGCACCATTCCAGAAATTAGCAGGACCATCAGGAGTCCAGGTTACCTCTGGTTCCGGTTCTTCCGGCTCTTCTGCCGGAAGTACTGTACCATCGTCACAACTATGTTCTTTCACTACAATATTCTTAATAGTCATCTCCGTATCTGTTTCATTGCCACCAAAGTCGAATACAAGCTTTACATTATCAATATCAAGCCCAGGCATGTCAGACCGATAGAAGACATAATCTTCATAAGCCTTCAACTTCAGACTCTCTTCAAAATAATAAATTCCGTCATCTGCACTATCGACCAATTTGACTGTAACGTTTCCATGATTCTTACTTGAAGTGAGTATAACTGAAAAATCATAGGTTGTAGCAGAATTTGTAGCCACATCAGATACAAGAGGCATCTGCGCTTGCCATTTTTCAGTAGTAGCAATAGGTAAGGTTACTTTATAAGTACTGCCATTTAGCGTATATTCAGGATTGGCTATCTGTACCCATCCCGGTGCATAATAGAATGCAGGCTCAGCAACAACAGCAGACTTCCACATATTACAGTCATGATTATACTTGAAACCAGTAAATGTTTTCGTGTTATCACACGTCAGGGTATAGTGCCAAGCTATTTCTCCATTATCAGAAACTAATTCCATCTTCTTGGTATCCGTAGAAAGCACTCTGTAACGTGGAGTCTGGTAAATGGCATCATTGGCAATGTATGGAAAAAGCGTTTGCGAAGGAAATGTAATATATAGGTCATTACCCACTACATCAAAATCATAAGTAGCTTTCTGTTCACTAACGGTAGCCATAAAATCTTTACCATCATTAGGATTAAATTCGCTAAAAGCAGAACATCCCGTATTCACAAACACTGTACCACCTTCACCTGGATTATATGTATAGTTCTTTTCTGAATCAAAAGTAACAACATCTGATACTGCTTTTTTATATTCTTTATTTACTTTCTTTTCATTAGCTGTAGCTGAATACCAACCCAAACCATCGGTTCCAGTCTCACCACAGCCTAAGTGTCCTGCTTCATCTTTTGCTACCATCCACTCTTTAGATGTCCCTCCACTCAAGAAAGTGATATATTTTGTGAAATCAATAATCGTATTATCAACATGGAATGTCTTTGTAAACGTGCCGTCACTGATGCCATTCGTATTAGCTATCTTTACATCTACCGTATAATCACCAGACTTAGTATATATTTTCTTTAGTCCGTTTACTGTAGAATAAGTTTTTCCATCTATAATCCAAACAGGCATACAGCCTTTACTATTCAGATTGAAAGTAACCTGATTGGTTTCTTGGTCAACAAGAATCTCAACAGCATCTTCATAAGATGAAGCTATAGGTATCCCTCCTTCAGACACAGAAGGAAAATCTTCTGGAGAGCAAGCCATAAAAGCAAGCACTGACACCAGCAGTAAGCCCCCGATATAACTATATATTTTTTTCATAATCTTTTTCTTTTTAATGATTAGTAATTGTTTTGAGTTAACGAACCTTGTGCTGAATCAATAGCACTTTGTGGAATAGGTAAGTATTTCTTATTAATGCTCCAAGTATTGGTACGATAACCATATTCGTCGGGAACCAACACAATAGAAGCCTTACCTGTACGAACCAAATCCCAGTAACGTTTACCTTCACCAACAAACTCCAAATGACGTTCTTCGATAATATTATCGACTGTAGGTTCCAATTCGGTAGTTAATCCTGCACGTTTACGCACGCGATTCAAATATTCTTTAGCATCACCCGAACCAGCATTACGTACTATAAGCTCAGCTGCATTAAGCAAAGTTTCAGAAAAGCGATAAATACGAAAATTATTATTATAGTTCACTTGCGGGTCATTACTGCAATCGGCATTGTCACCAGTATGAGCAGTATATTTTTCAAGAAAAAAGCCTGTATCCTGATAACGGGAATTATAAGTTCCGGCAGCTGCTGCATTCCAACATGTACCATCACGACGAGTATCCTCATCACTGTACATATTATAAGTTTCTGTACGTACCGGGAAAGTCCCCCAACCGTTATTATGTCCATCAGTTCCATCAACCCAGCCATCAGGTCCCATCATCGTGGGCAATACAGTTCCTCCAGCAACAAACACATTATCAGTGTAATTACGAGTTGCTTGATCATCCTTATAGTTTATTTCAAAAATAGATTCAGTACTCCATTCTCCAGATTCCCTGAAAATGCCTGCATAATTATCAACCAAATCATATTTACCACTGTTAATAATGTCTGTCATATACTTCAAAGCTGTAGTATAACGAGAATCATCATTCTGATACATCACTATTTCCGCATAAAGCATGTAAGCCATTGCCAAAGTAACACGACCATAATTTTTAGATTCTTCTCTCATTGGTAATGCGTTCAGAGCAATAGCACCTTCCAAATCAACAACCATAGCATTATATACCGCATCAGCTTGGAATTGTTCAGTCAAATAAGGTGAAGTCAAATTGGCCTCATAATAAGGAATATTCCCATAGAATTTCCATAACCATGTATAGTAGAACACCCGGAGTACACGGGCTTGAGCTTCATAATAGGTTGCACTTTCCTTCGTTAGATTTTCCCCAGCCCAACCAATATAAGTAAGTACATCATTACAACGTTTTACACCTTTATAAGCCGTATTCCAAATATTTTGTATACAATTAGTAGGCACCGCTTCATAATTTGCGCTCAAATGTAAATGCGCTTGGTCTGTTTTACTAGCTGCTCCAACCCAAAGATCGTCAGCCATAATATCACTCGCCTGCAAAACCGGAGAATACTGATTACCATCCCAATCCGTCCAATGTAAAGGTGCATAAGCAGCTACTACAGCTTCCTGTACATGTTCATCAGTCGTGAAATATGTATCAATAGTTTCCTGAGTCTTAGATTCAACCTCCAAAAAAGAGTCGGCACATCCTGTCATCAAAAAAACAGAAGAAATCAAACCTGCGATTATATATGTATTTTTTCTCATATCTTTATAGTATTTAGATTCAATAATTAGAATGTTAAATTAGCTCCTACTGTCCAAGTTCTTGATTGTGGGTATACACCACGATCAATGCCAAGCGATGTACCACCAGATGAGATTTCCGGATCGTAACCATGATATTTAGTAAAGGTCAACAAATTTTCAGCTGCCACATAGACACGCAATGAAGAAACAAAAGCTTTTCTTGTCCAATTTTTAGGCAGTGTATAACCTAACTGAATATTTTTCAAACGCAAATAGCTACCATCATAAACGTAAAGATCAGAAGAAAGCCAGTTTGTATTATCCCCCCATGCAAAACGAGGATACTTGTCTGAAGTGCCTTCACCTGTCCAACGATTTAACATCCACGAAGGAAGGTTAGCATTAGCAATATCAATAGGGCGGGTTGCATCATATACATCGTTACCAATGGTTCCTTGCCACATCATACTCAAATCAAAATTCTTCCAAGAAACATTAAAATTCAAACCATAAGTCCAGTCTGGCATACCTTTACCAATATCTGTACAATCATCAGTCGTTATTTTTCCATCACCATTCATATCAACAAAACGCACGTCACCAGGAACAGCATTTGGTTGGATCATTCCACCATCTTTATTGATATAAGCTGCCACTTCATCCATATTCTGGAAAATACCCGCAGTCTTATATCCATAAAAATAAGGGTAAGGCTTACCATTTTGTGCACGACTAACAGTACCGGCTGTGCGGAAACTATCCAGATTATCCCATCCTGTATCATTACCATATTCGATTAATTCATTTTCCAGATAAGATAGATTACCTGCTACGCGAAAATTCCAATTGCCTTTACTAAATTTATAAGCAAGTTCCATTTCAACTCCTCTATTCTCCATTGTACCAACATTACCCCATGGTTTCTCTTCACCCACATAAGAAGGAATATTCATCTTCATCAACATACCTTTAGTCTTTTTCTTATAATAATCGACTGTAAACGTCAGTGCATTATTAAAGAAACCAAAATCAAGTCCAAAATCTAATTGTTCCGATTCTTCCCATTTCAAATCTGGATTGGCGAGACCAGATGCTTTCACACCTAATGAAGTACTTTCACTTTGACCAAAAATAACATTATGGCCTGTAGAAGTTAGAGTTGTATATTTGAAATTACCAATATTTTCATTACCATTCTTACCCCAAGAAAGGCGAATTTTGGTATTCGTCCACCATTCCGGGCGCTTCTCCATAAACTTTTCATTAGTGAGGTTCCATCCTAAAGAAAAAGAGGGGAAAGTTGCATAATGATTATTAGCACCAAAACGGGAAGAACCATCACGACGAACAGTAGCCTGCAACATATAACGTTCATCAAAGTTGTAGCTAATACGAGCAAACATAGAAGCTAATGTAGCCACATCATTAGGACCACCCCAAACTCTCATTTGTCCTTCATCAGACAAGCCATTAGAAGCATCAATATAATATTATCACGATTACCACCCAAATATGAACCAGTAGACTTCTTGGCAGATTGACCTAAAACAATAGAAAATGAATGTTTATCAATTGTTTTATCATACATCAATACATTTTCCAATTGCCACACAGTCGCATCCGTCTTTTCAGAATAGGCATTAGACTTTGATGAATTAAGACCAGATGCTAAATAGTATTTCTTAGTATACCCATCATTACTATAAAACTGGATATCAACTCCATAGGAAGTTCTGAACTTCAAATTATCCCAAAGTTGCAAGTCTGCAGAAAAGTTAGCTACAAATTTATGAGTCTTTGAAAGAGCACCAGGTAATGACAAAGAAGCCAAAGGATTAATCATCTCATTAAAATCACCACCAGGGATCGTATAAAGCCTCCCATCTGGACTATAAACCGGGGTATAGTTTGAATCACCTTCATATTTTTTAAGCTGAGCATCAGCTGCATCACCCTCCGCATAAGGAGTAAGAATTGGAGATAAAGCCAAAGCTGATCCTAACGGTGAATAATAAGAAGAATTCGCTTCTATTGATCTAGCCTTCACACGTGCATAAGATAAATTCGAAGTAATTTTCAGACTATTCAACCAATTACGGTTCTTACTTTCGTCAAAAATAGTATATTGAGTATTACTGCGCAGAGTGAGACGATTATAATTAGAACGATTATAGTTACCTCCTACAATACCTTCTTGCCCATAATATCCTAAAGAAAACATATAATTAACTTTTTCTGATGCCCCACTTACACTCACTTGGTGATTCATGACAGGAGCATCATTGTTAAATGTTTCTTTTTGCCAATTAGTACCTACACCATAAGAATAAGGATCATTATATTTAGGAGCTTGTCCAGAATTTATTGCACCTTCATTCATCATGATTGCATATTCTGTGGCATTCAGCACGTCACGTTCTCTCCAAGGATTCTGCCAACCATAAGAAAAATCATAAGTCACTTTTGTTTTACCTTCCTTACCTGTTTTAGTTGTAACCAAAACTACACCATTAGCAGCGCGTGCACCATAAACAGCACCCGAAGCAGCATCTTTTAGCACTTCAATAGAGGCAATATCATTGGGATTCAGATAATCAAGCCCACCTTCAAGTGGCATACCGTCCACAATATAAAGTGGATCTGAGTTATTCACTGTACCAATACCACGCACACGAATCTGTGCAGCAGCACCCGGCTGACCAGAAGATGAAGTTACGGTTACACCAGCAGCCAATCCTTTCAAAGCATTATCCACGCGAACAGGTGCCGTGAAAGCTAAATCATCTGATGATACTTTAGCAATTGAAGCAGTCACTACGCTCTTCTTTTGAACACCATAGCCAACAACGACAACCTCATCCAAAGCTTCCGCATCTTCTTGTAATACAATCTTAAATTCACGTTTACCGTTTAATGGAATATCCTGTGATTTGAATCCTATATAAGAAATAGGATCTCTTTTTGCAGCCCCAGCAACGCGTTCAGCAGGCTGGATTTGCCGATACCGGTGATTGTTCCCGTAGTGGCATTACCTTTCACCACCACATTTACTCCAGGTAAGGGTTCATTGTCCGCACCACTTACCACCGTACCTTTTATCTGTATATCTTGTGCATATACAGCAGAAGCTAAGGTAAAGCTCAGTAAAAATAAAACTGATAATAACTTTTTCATAAGTTTTACTAAATTAAGATTAACAATTCTCGGTTTCGTTCTCAATTGAACACTGCAAACATAGAGTAAAATGCAATAAAAGAAGCCCTAAGTACCCATTCTTAAATACGTCAATTCAAAATTCAGAATACGTTATCAATACGTCAAAAACAAATAAACAATTGATAATCAGAGAAAATACTATACTTTCATCGAATACGTCATTGCATGTTATAGAACATAGAACACTGTTTTTCTAAACTACAATAACACGAAAGCCGGGTAATTTATAAAGGAAGTTAATAACAGAAATACAGGAAAAACTTAAAGATTATCGGTTGAATAACTCAAAAGTGAATTTGCAACCTATCTCCTTAAATTTCCAATTGGCAAAGCTGCCAAAGACTCCGAAATCAAAAATATTGGTGCCGATGCCATAACCAACCTCAACATAAGGGTTCAGATGCGGAACAACCAAAGCATTCAGATAAAGACGCTCATTGAGCACATGCTGTGTATACTTCACCAAATGACGCAACATCAGGAAGGGAGATTCATACGTCAAATGCCCACGGAGATATTTACGGGAGGAATTATACCACCGCCCGTCAAGCAACTGGAATACACCGCCAATTTCATCATTCCATCCCACGGGAAGATTGGAACGGGTAAAATTGGCAAAATCCACAAAGTATATATCTTTTTGATTAGTAAAAGCACCCCATCCAAAGCGGAGATAAAAATCACGCATCAACCCCAAGGGAATGGAGTGCTGAATATCCACCTCTACACGCTCATACGTACCGGTACTTTTAAAAACCCCATTAATGCCCCGCTCCCAGTCCACTGAAAAACTGGGATATTTGGAATGTAAATTCACTTTACGATCCCCATTCATATAGTAATACTGACCGGGCGTCCACGTCAGACGGACACGCGGAGCAAAACTATTGTAAGAATGACGCATTTTCTCTGTCCAATCAGGATAAACTTCTGAAGAGGAGCCTACACTTCGCGAAGTCGCCCTCGTGGATACATACATCGAACGATTGGCCTCCGTACGCTTATGCATGGAGAAACCGACATCCAGTGACAGACCGTTCACAACTTCCCAGCTATGGCGCACCTGCAAGTATAAGTCATTAAAGTAATCCAGTTGTATCTGATCAAAATCGAAAACACTATCCGGAATGTTTTTCAATTCATCCAGCATCCTACTACTATAAATGCGGTGGCCGTTACCCAGGTTAACGTGAAGGGCCGCGCGCTTACGTGGCCAGTAATCAAAATCTGACTTTATCGACCAATAAAACTCATTATATTTGAAGTTATAACCCAATCTGGGAACGATACGTAACAAACGGTCGCCCGTAAAAATACGGTTGTACTTAAATTCCTGCCGGTAAGAAAAACCATTCTTCCCGCTATAACTCAACAAGAATGGATTGATAAGCGGTGAACAGCGCACACTGCCCAGTTTCGAAAGATCTACTGTATAGCGGCTGATAAGCGCATCACCTATCTGTCCCCAGAATTCCAGATTCTTATTTTTGGGTTTCTTATATCGATATGAAGTATCACGGCTTAAAAAGAAATCTTTATATAAGTCCTGTTCATGTACAGTCAACGGAATGGGACGTATACTCTCAAACCAAATGGTAGATTGCGTGAGTCCAATGACATTCTTCAAATACAGACAAAAAGAACTATCCTTCTTGTTGGCATTCGTATCACTGCGCAATGTGTAGGACTCCGACAGATCATACTTGCTCTTCAATCTTTTCCGGTCCATCCGTGAAGGGTCTTTCTGAATAATGGTTTTATAATCGAGAGCAGCAATATAATTGGCATCGACCACATTGCCCAGAAAGCGGAAAGTGGCATCCACATCATAATGTACAGGCAAAAACTCATCCGATTCACCCACATCTCCCATACGTATCATATTGTTGAAACGCAACATTTCAGAACGTCCGCTAAAATGCATCTCACGCACACTCCAGACATTCTCACTGACCACCATGTGACCGCTGACCAACTGAAAGCTTTTGCTTTTCGGTTTGAAACTAATCTTATATTGCAAATCATGCACTTTACCCATTACCGAATCGACATGATAAGAATAATATTTCATCGCATTTGGAGCCAAAGGCGAAAGAAGCTTATCATATAATAAGGTAGAAGCGTAGATATTAACATGGAAATATTCCGGCAACCTTCCGTCCAGCTCCCAAAACTCGGAAGTGGTACCGACACTGGCTTTTACTTTCTGATCATAAATGTCGGGAGCAGTAAAATGCAAGTCACTATAAGTTTCCATCATATACTCCCTCACTCCTTTCCGGATGCGGAACATGGTAGGAATAAAGCGTAAGATGTGATTTTTCTTGCGAAGATTCACTTTTCCCTTAATATAAAGATCGGCTCTATAGTCGTCGATAATACTTTCATAAAAAGGAGCAAAGAAGATGACTTTCTTCATTATAGAGTCCGCAGAAAGCAAGCTCGCATCGTAAGGATCAGGGATAGAAGCTGCCTGCACTTTCGGACAAGCTGAAAGCAAAAGACATAGCAAGGTTCCTATACAAAAGACGCGTTTCAACGGCAATACCTCCAAATATATAGGGACAAATATAGAAAAAAAGGTTGTAAAACGACGAAATACCTCTCTTTTTAAGAAACCTGATGAAAGATTCTTCATTACAGCCCAGATATAGCTTTAATATATAAAAGAGCGGAGATAAAATCCCCTAAAAGAGTTTTTCCTGTAACATCCCCGAATATTTTAGGGGGTATCCGCATAAAAAACACATCATTTTCAATAATACCCCCTTAAAAATAGGGGTACTTCCGGAAAAAACATATAATTTTGCGCCCAACAACCAACAAAAGAAGGACAAATATGTCAAAAATGAGATTTTACGCCTTGCAAGAGCTTGCCAACCGGCGCCCTCTTGAAGTTACAACCCCTTCGAACAAATTATCCGATTACTACGGAAGCCACGTGTTCGACCGTAAGAAAATGCAGGAATATCTACCCAGAGAAGCTTACAAAGCTGTAACAGATGCTATCGAAAAAGGAACTCCCATCAGTAGAGAGATAGCTGACCTGATAGCAAACGGCATGAAAAGTTGGGCCAAATCCCTGAACGTTACTCATTACACTCACTGGTTTCAACCGCTAACGGATGGTACAGCTGAGAAACATGATGGATTCATCGAATTCGGAGAAAATTCAAATGTAATTGAACGCTTCTCCGGCAAATTGCTCATCCAACAGGAACCGGACGCTTCTTCTTTCCCCAATGGAGGCATCCGTAATACATTTGAAGCACGCGGATATACAGCATGGGATGTTTCCTCTCCCGCCTTCGTGGTAGATACAACTCTGTGTATCCCTACAATCTTCATCTCATATACCGGCGAAGCGCTGGACTACAAAACTCCATTGCTGAAAGCACTCGGTGCCGTAGACAAAGCTGCCACGGAAGTATGTCCGGCTGCCAGTTGCTGTATCCGTCCTTACACAAGAGAGGAGCATAG
>OLQN01001953.1_pt1 | contig 14485 bp, 10 predicted proteins | sample 1673181 | NCBI WGS metagenome assembly OLQN01 (sample SAMEA3136763, study PRJEB25190) | human gut metagenome | biome: human gut; feature: human-associated habitat; material: faeces | place: Austria | collected 2013
AAGGTGCTGAAGCGTAACTTCATCGAGACCGCCACACGCATCATGTTGGATGCACCGTACGATCGTCCCGACAAGTCGGTGTTCGACATTGACCGTATCGGCGTGAAAGCTTCGCAGTTCTCGTTTGCCCGTTTGCAGAATGCCGACCCCGTGTTGGGTGTGGACATGTCTTCCACCGGAGAAGTCGGTTGTTTGGGGGACGATTTCAATGAGGCTTTGCTGAATGCCTTGATTGCTACGGGCTACGGTGTGCCGAAGAAAGCGGTGATGCTTTCGTCCGGCGCGGTACAGTCCAAGGTAGACCTTCTGGAACCCAGCCGCATGCTGGCCGCCAAGGGGTATGACATCTATGCCACGGAGGGCACGGCTCGTTTCTTGAATGACAACGGAGTGAAAGCGATAGCCGTGCATTGGCCCGACGAGCATACGGCTGCCGAGAACAACGTGTTGACGATGATAGCCCAGCATAAGTTCGATTTGATTGTCAATATCCCTAAAGACCAGACCAAGCGTGAACTGACGAACGGTTACCGTATCCGTCGCGACGCCATCGACCACAACATACCGTTGATGACGAATGCCCGTTTGGCCAAGGCGTTCATCGAGGCGTTCTGTCAGATGGATATGGAACAGATCCAGATAAAGAGTTGGCAGGAGTATAAATAAGATATAAGATAGAAGAAGCCGCGCTTTTGTCCGTCGGGGGCAGAAGCGCGGCTTTTGTTTTTCAGAGTTCCAGCATCTTTTTTTCCCGTTCCAGGTCTTGGGTATCCAATGAAGGGGACGGGACGGTACAAGTCTTGATGAAATCTCCCGGTTGGCACGTATAATTATAATAAGGTAGGAGGTCGTCCGGTATTTGTTCTTTGGGAATGATTTCGCCTTTCAGCGCCAGGAAATCGTCCATATCCGTGCTGTCGGAATGCTTGACGAAGAGAATCCGGCGTGCTATCGGGTTACGGTTGTAGTCGAGACAGAGGTAAAGCCCCTTCAGCATTTTGGGAAAGTCATACATGGGGAGTTGCAGGTAGATGGTAAAAAGAGCCAGTTCCGGACTCTCACGCTCGTTGAACAGGATGTAGGAACTCGTGTGATTGTTGAAAAGCCCCACGCCGGAATGGGGGGTGTTGTAGGCACTCATGTGCACCACCCGTACGTATTCGTTGTTTTCGGAAGCCGTGATGAGGTAAGGTTCCACTTTCAGGGCGTCGGCAGCCGACGAGAGACTGTAGCTGATATAAATGCCGCTGTAATTATAGGCCTCTTGTGCGGAAACCTGCGATTCCCTGGCCATCATGTCCCAAAAAGGGCTTTTTCTCTTTTCTCCGCCTTGTGGCGGTTCCAGTTCAAAAAGCCTTTCTTTCATGTCTTCCAGATTCCCGAGCAGCCGTTTCTTGGATACGTTGTTCACTTGCGAGAGGGCGTAGTCCAAAGCCTCTTCCTCGGCAATGCCTTTCTTTACTTCGCCGATAAAGGTCGGCAGTACGCTGGAGTAGAGCGAAGAAAGCACGCTGGCCGCCATTTGGGTATGGTCGGCGATTTCTTTCATCTTCACTCCGTTGTTTCTCAAGTATTCTATGCGTTTGTAAATCTCAAAAAGTTCGTTCATTGCACCTTTTATATTGTATTACCGACTGCAAAGTAAATACATTCATGTTATAGTTCTGTTGCATGAATGTTTCATTAATGTTACATAACAATTCGTTGATTATATGAAAGTTATTAATAATAGAATTTCATTTTTCCGTTTGGGAATACATGATAACTTTGCCGTCGAAAACCAAGAAACGATAGAAAAATGGAGATTATGGAATTGAAGGCAAATCAGAAAAAGGCACTCTCGGACGTATTGTTCATCTTGTGGGCCGGCGGTGCGGCTTTGTTGTCTTATTCATTGGTATATGCACTTCGCAAGCCTTTCACGGCAGCCACGTTCGACGGGCTTGATTTTTTCGGAATGGACTATAAGACGGCCACAAGCATCGTGCAGATTGCGGGTTATTTCCTCTCCAAACTCATCGGTATCAAGGTGATTTCGGAGATGAAAAAAGAGAACCGGCTGAAGTTCATTATCGCCTCTGTGGCTGTGGCCGAATTGTCTTTGGTGTTGTTCGGAGCGTTGCCCCGTCCTTATAATGTCTTTGCCTTGTTCTTCAACGGGCTGTCGTTGGGTTGCATGTGGGGTGTGATATTCAGTTTCTTAGAAGGCCGGCGGGTGACGGATTTATTGGCCAGTCTGATGGGGTTGAGTATCGCCATCAGTTCCGGTACGGCCAAGTCGTTGGGGCTTTTCGTGATGAACGGGCTTCATGTCAGCGAATTCTGGATGCCCGCGTTCATCGGTGCGTTTGCTTTCCCGTTGCTTTCTTTGTTGGGATGGGCGATGACCCGGCTTCCGCATCCTACGAAAGCCGACATGGAATTGCGCACGGAGCGTGTGGCTCTCGACCGCAAGGGACGTTCGGCCGTATTCAAGAGCTTCATGCCCGTGTTGTTGATGCTCTTCTTTGCCAACCTGTTCATTACCGTGTTGCAAGACCTTAAAGAAGACTTCCTCGTGAAAATCATTGACGTAAAGGCGGCCGGTTTGTCTTCATGGGCTTTTGCCAAGATCGACGCTACGGTCACTTTGGTAATCCTCATACTGTTCGCGGCCATGTCGATGGTGAAGAGCAACGTCAAGGTTCTCTGTCTTTTGTTGGCCTTGGTTACTTGCGGCTGTGCCGTGTTGAGCAGTGTGGCCTTCAATTACGAGGCTTGGAATTTACCCGTCACGTTTTGGCTTTTCCTGCAGAGCCTGTGCCTCTATACCGTCTATTTGAGTTTCCAGACTCTTTTCTTCGAGCGTTTCATCGCTTGTTTCAGGATAAAAGGCAACGTGGGCTTCTTCATTATCACGCTGGATTTCATCGGTTACATGGGTACGGTGTTGGTTCTGGTGTTCAAGGAATGTTTCAATCCCGATGTCAACTGGTTGCAATTTTATAACTTTGCGTGCAGTTATGTGGGCATCATTTGCAGTGTGTCTTTTGCCTGCTCTGCGGCTTACATCGTATGGCGTTACCGCCGGGAACGCCACCGTGGCCCGAAGAATTTCGTCTATACTCCCTCTGCGCCGTTCCCTTGCGAGGGCGAGGAGTATGCCCTTTCCCCGGAAGTGATTAAAAACAGATAAACCATTAGTTCAAACATAGAAACATGAAAAAAATTGAGTGCATCATTTTAGATTGGGCCGGTACGGCTGTGGATTACGGTTGCTTTGCCCCCGTGGCGGCTTTCATCGAGAGTTTCAACGAGATCGGCGTGCCGGTGACGGCTGCGGAGACCCGTGCTTACATGGGGCTGACCAAGATTGAGGAAATCCGTGCCCTGTTCAACATCGACCGGGTCAAGGCTGCTTTCCGCGAGAAGTTCGGTCGCGACTACACCGATGAGGACGTGCAGGCCCGTTACGTGGCTTTTCAGCGCGTGTTGTTTGATACCTTGGAGAATTATTCCGAACCGATACCCGGCGTGGTGGATACCGTAGAGGCATTGCGCAAGGCCGGTATCAAGATAGGCTCCACTACCGGATATACCGACAAGATGATGGACATCGTGATTCCGGCTGCGGAAAAAGCCGGTTACAAAGTGGACAACTGCGTGACTTCGGATCATCTGCCTGCCGGACGTCCTTATCCTTATATGGTCTACCGGAACATGATAGATTTGGCCGTCCCGTCGGTGGATTGCGTGTTGAAGTACGGAGACACGATAGCCGACATCAAAGAAGGCGTGAACGCCAAAGTGTGGACCGTGGGTGTGGTTATGGGAAGCAACGAACTGGCTCTCACGCAGGAAGAGGTCGCAGCCATGTCGGCCGGTGAATTGGACGCACGCAAGGCCGAAGTGCGCCGCCGCATGTTGGAAGCCGGTGCCCACTATGTGGTGGACGACATTACGGAACTTCCGGCAATAATCGAGACGATAAATCAGAAAATGAATCAATAATTTATAAAAACAAGAATATGAGACCTTATCTTTTGTTGACGCCTGGTCCGTTGACCACTTCAGAAACCGTAAAAGAAGCCATGCTGAGTGACTGGTGCACTTGGGATGAAGATTATAATGTGGGAATCGTGGAAGAAATCCGCAAATCGCTGGTGGAGATGGCCACGAAACATCCGGAAGAGTACACTTCCGTGCTGATGCAGGGTAGCGGTACCTATTGTGTGGAAGCCGTGTTGGGCAGTTGTCTGGTTAAAAACTGGCAGTGCCTTCAAGCAGGGTGACAAACTGCTTATCTTCAGCAACGGTGCCTACGGCAACCGCATGGGAGTCATTGCCGACCGCCACGGCATTGCCTACGACATGGTGGCTTTCGAGGAAACCATGCAGGTAGACCCCGAAGTGGTGGAGAAGAACCTGTCGCGCCACGGCGATGTGACCCACGTGGCTTTCGTACACTGCGAGACGACTACGGGTATCCTGAACCCGCTGCCGGAATTGGCCCGTGTGGTCAAGGCGCATGGCAAGAAACTGATTGTGGATGCGATGAGCAGTTTCGGCGGCGTGCCTTTGGATGTGCAGGAACTCGGCATCGATTTCCTCATCAGCAGTGCGAACAAATGTATCCAGGGCGTACCCGGTTTCGGCTTTATCATCGCCCGCCGCAGTGAACTGATGGCTTGCAAGGGCGTGTCGCGTTCTTTGTCGCTCGACATCTACGACCAGTGGGAGACGATGGAAAAAGGGCATGGCAAGTGGCGTTTCACCTCGCCTACCCACGTGGTACGCGCCTTCAAGGAAGCTATGGAAGAGCTGAAGGCCGAAGGGGGAGTGGCAGCCCGTTATGCCCGTTACTGCAAGAACCACGAAGTATTGGTAAAAGGCATGGAGTCGCTCGGCTTCAAGGCATTGTTGCCGGCAGCCGTACAGTCGCCGGTCATCACTTCGTTCCTTTATCCTGAGAAGGATTTCGACTTCAAGGCTTTCTATGCCGAGTTGAAAGCGAAGGGCTTCGTGATATATCCGGGCAAGATTTCCCAGGCCGACACTTTCCGTATCGGGAACATCGGCGACGTGTATCCTGAAGATTTCGAGCGTCTGGTAGAGACTGTGAAGGCTTGCCGTGAGGCTTGATCTCGATAAAATGTGTTGATAGGTGCGCCCGTCGGATACGACTCCGGCGGGCGTGTTTTTTATGGACTCGTGAGGGGCGGAGCGGGTTTTGCCGGGAGATGCGGGCACGTGGTTATGTCCCGGGCGTGAAAACCCAATGGTCATCGTGGCTTTCACGGGGATTGAAACGATAGCCTTCCCATTCGAAGGTTTTCAAATCTTCGGGATTTTCAATACGGTTCTTTAAGATGAAACGTGTCATTTCGCCCCGGCACATCTTGGCATAGACCACTACGGTGGACAACCGTCCGCCTTTGTAAGTATAAAAATCCGGGGTAATCACCCGTACTTCCTGGGTGACGCGTGTCCAGTCGAACAAGTTTTTCATTTCCGCACTGGCCAGATTCACCAATATGCCCCCTTGTTGCCGTATGGCCGAAATGAAGACGTCCGTCAGGCGTGCGCGCCAATAAGCGAACAGGGTGCGGTCTTCTTCCTCCGGCAGTCGCACGTGCCCTTCCAGCCGGTAGTTCCGGATGCGGTCGGCCGGTCTCAACAGCCCGTAGAGAAATGAGGTGATGAACAGGTGGCTTTGGGCGTATGCCCAGTCTTCCGCCGTGAAATCTTGTGGCGCGATGTGTCTGAACACCATGCCCGTGTAGGCCGATAAGGCCGGAAGTCCGGTTGCCCCTTCGTCATGGAATGTGCGGAATTGCAGGCAGGTGCGTGCCGCGATTTGAGGATTGACATGTAGCATGTCGGCCAGTTCTCCGGCCGTATAGGCCGTCATGGACAAGGCAATATGACGTGCCTCTTCGATGAACAGGGGAGAGGAGGCCGTGGGAAGCACCGTCGGCGTTTTTTCCGTCATGGTTTTGGCACAAGAGATGAATGTGAGCATTTCCAGAAGGGTTTTATGGGTTGGGTTAAAATCATTTTGTTGGCAAAAATCGCCCGTTTTATCATTGAGGCAACAAAAATATGAAAAAAAAGACTTTTTATATTATTGGATTCATGTTTTTTAGCATTTAGGGCCCGTTGTAAAAAACGAGTCCATAGAATGATATTCTGTCGAATTTTGCGTTTTTATTAAAAAACGGTAAGACGCGATGTCGTATAGCTTTTTTATCGTACTTTTGTGGCGATTAATCCGAGCCGAAATAAAATGGATGCAATAGCCCTGATAGATAAATATTACGCTGATAATCCCCGTTTGAGGGAACTTCTATGGATTCATAGCCGCCAGGTGGCCGACCGTTGCCTGAAAATTGCAGCACTCCATCCGGAACTGGATTTGGACAAGGCATTTTTGGAAGAAGCAGCTTTGTTACATGATATCGGCATTTTGCATACCCACGCTCCCGGTATTTTATGTACGGGAGACGCACCTTATATTTGCCACGGTTATCTCGGGGCGGAGATGTTGCGTGCGGAAGGGTTTCCGCTCCATGCCAGGGTGTGCGAGCGTCATACCGGCGCGGGGCTTTCACGGGAAGAAGTCGCAGCGCAGGGCTTGCCAATACCTGTACAGGATTATTATCCGGAGACTTTGGAAGAACAGCTCATCTGTTATGCGGATAAATTTTATTCCAAATCCCATCCCGACCGGGAAAAAACACCGGAACAGGCGTTGAAGAGCGTAAGCAAGTATGGCGAGGATGGGGCACGGCGTTTTCGGCATTGGATGGAACTTTTTACGGAAAATCTCGGGCATTAAGCGGATTTTGTGTAATTTTGCATTCGCTTACTGATTTAGAACAAGACTGAATTCGGTTGAAAACAAAAATAGCTATATTCCTTTTGGTGGGTAGTTCATTCTGTATGCTGGCGCAAGGCGGATTGAACGGAGGGTTTTCGTCTTCTTACGTTGAGATAGGAAGAGGAATGTCCGATAGTCTGGCAAAAGATAGTAGAGCTGCGGATTCTTTACTGAAAGATACGATACTTTCCGGTTTGCGTGAAATGGCAGCGGACAGTGCCGGACATGTTCCTGACAGTGTCCGGGAAAAGGTTGCCGCACCGGATAGCATCGGAGCGGTGGTCACAGACAGCGTACAGACGGATTCGGTGGCGGAAGACACCGCTAAGGTGAGCAAGTCTGTGCTCGACCAGCCTGTAGAATATACGGCTTCCGACTCGGTGACTTTCGAGGCCGGACTGGGAAATGCCAATTTGTATGGTAACAGTAAAGTAAATTATACCAATCTGGAGTTGCAGGCCGATTGGATCACGATGAACATGGACAGCAGCATCGTGCATGCCGTAGGGCGTCCCGACTCGACCGGGAAAGTGCAGAACCAACCGGTATTCAAGCAAGGAAGCGACCAGTATGAGCCGGAACGTATCAGTTACAATTTCAAGACCCGCAAGGCTTTTATCGATAATGTGTACACGCAACAGGGCGACGGGTTCCTGATTAGCGAGGAGTCCAAACGTGATGCGGAAGGCGTGATGTACGTGCGTCACGGGAAATATACGACCTGTAACGCCAAGCATCCTCATTTTTACATGGCATTGACCCGTGCGAAAGTACGTCCGGGAAAGGATGTCGTCTTCGGCCCGGCCTATCTGGTGGTGGAGGATGTACCTTTGCCGTTGGCCATTCCTTACGGTTTCTTCCCCTTCAGTAAGAAATATTCTTCAGGATTCATCATGCCTACGTTCGGCGATGAAAGTATCCGTGGGTTTTATTTGCGCGATGGCGGATATTATTTCGCCATCAACGATATGATAGACTTGAAACTTATCGGAGAGATTTATACCAAAGGCTCGTGGGGACTGAGTACGCAATCCAATTACCGTAAACGTTACCGCTTCAATGGTAACTTCTTCCTGAGTTATCAGAATACGGTGGAAGGAGAGAAGAACATGCCGGATTATTCAAAGTCCACCAGTTTCAAAATCCAGTGGACGCATCGTCAGGATGCCAAGGCTAATCCTTCGCAAAGTTTTTCTGCCAGTGTGAATTTCGCTACCTCCAATTACGAGCGCAACAACCTGACGAGTATGTACAATCCGGAGAACTACACGCAGAGCACGCGTACGTCGAGTGTGGCTTATTCCAAAACTTTCGAGCGGATAGGGTTGACGCTTTCTAGTTCCTTCAACTTGTCGCAAAGCATTCAGGATTCTTCTCTTTCGATGACTTTGCCGAGCCTTGATATTACATTGGCACGTTTCTATCCTTTCAAGCGCAAGAAGGCTGCGGGGAAAGAAAAGTGGTACGAAAAGATTGCTTTAAGCTACACCGGAAGCTTGAGCAACAGCATAGATACGAAAGAAGACTTGTTGTTCAAGTCCAACCTGATTAAGGACTGGCGTAACGGTATGCGCCATAACGTACCCATCAGTGCGACGTTCAGTTTGTTCAACTATATCAATGTCACGCCGGAATTCAGGTTTACCGACCGCATGTATACGCATAAGGTCATGAAAGGATGGGATGAAGAAAACCAGCGTGAGGTGAACGACACGATCTGGGGATTCCAGAACGTGTATAATTATGATATGAGCGTATCGGCCACGACCAAACTTTACGGTTTTTACACGCCGCTGTTCGGTAAGAAGATACAGACCATCCGCCATGTCTTCACGCCGACCGTAAGCTTTAATTATGCACCGGATTTCGGTACGTCCCGTTATGGCTATTATGCTTCGTACGTGAAGACGGATAAAGACGGCAATGTGTCTACGGTGAGCTATTCTCCTTATAGCGGCAGCCTCTATGGTGTGCCGGGGCGGGGTAAGACCGGAAGCGTGTCGATGGACATCTCCAATAATATCGAGATGAAGGTCCGTACGAAGAACGATTCGGTACGGAAAGTCAGCCTTATCGACGAACTGGGAGCGAACCTGAGCTATAACATGGCGGCCGAGCGTCAGCCGTGGAGCGATTTGTCCATGAGGGTGCGTATCAAGACGCCTTGGAACTACACGTTCAGCATGAACGCCCAGTTTGCCACTTATGCGTACGAGTTCGACGAAAACGGAAGAGTACAGGTTGGCGACCGTACGGAATGGTCGTACGGACGTTTCGGACGTTTTCAAGGTATGTCGCAGAACTTGTCTTATACGTTCAACAACGAGACCTTCAGGAAGCTTTTCGGATGGGGGAAAGGCCGCAGTGAAGAAGTGAAGGAAACAGACGGCGAGACGGATGAGGAGGATGTGGGCGACACGAACATAGATCCCGAACGTAAGAAGTCGGAACGGGCCGGAGCCAAAAAGGAACCGCAAAAGGCCGAAGTGGATGAAGACGGTTATCTGAAATTCCAGTTGCCGTGGTCGTTTACCGTATCTTACGGTGTGACTATGTCGGAAAACACCGGTGCACAGATTCGTGTGAAGAAGATGCGCTACCCATATAAGCTGACCCATACGCTGAACTTTTCGGGGAATATCCGTATTTCGGACGGATGGAACCTGACCTATTCCTCAGGATATGACTTCAACTATCATCGTTTGTCTATGACAACAGCCTCTGTTTCACGCGACTTGCATTGTTTTTCCATGTCGGCAAGCGTGGTGTTGAGTCCTTATACTTCCTATAATTTCACCTTTTCAGCCAACGCTTCGGAGCTGGCCGACGTGCTGAAATGGAAAAAACAAAGCAGCTATAGTTCAAATATTGAGTGGTATTGATTGCGTATAATGTGACGTTCGTTCGTATATATTATATGAGAATCAAATATTATAAATGAAACTTATGGGAAAAAATTGGTTTATGTTCGTGGCCATGAGCCTCGGGACGGAATTTGCCGTAATGTCGGCCACCCCTGTCCCGGATGGGAGAGAGGCTGGGCATCCGTGTGTCGTAACGACTCCTTCGGAGAAGTCCGCTACTTTGAAACTGATAGAGGAACAGGATTGGGCGCGCAAGGTCGTGGAAGCCTTGAGGCAAAATGTGGACAAGTATGCGGAGCGTGGGGAAGACTATTTGAGTTCGCGGCTTTATATGAATTGGAAAACACAGGCCAAGGACGTGTATATCCGTGGTGAATGGTTCAGCCATGTGGGAGAAGAAAAGGCACCGGTGCCTACGGTCATGTTCAGCGGTGCACGGGCTGCTGCCACGGCGTACGCCCGTCCGGGAATAGAAGAACGTTTGCCGTATGCCGACGAGACACAAGGCGTTTACATGAAAAACCGTAATTTGCCGGGTCAGCCTTTGGAATGGGTAAGGCTCGAGAAAGTAGGCACGCAGATAGAAAGCGGCAACATAGACATCATGCGTCATGCACGCGATGCGGCTTACCTGTGGTGGCTGACGGGAGAAGAGAAGTATGGCCGGATGGCAGCAAAAGTGCTCGATACTTATTTGCAGGGGATTTATTACCGCGACCTGCCCCGGGACTTGAACCATGGCCACCAACAGACGTTGGTCGGCATGACATCTTTTGAAGTCATCCATGAAGGTATCGTGCCCCTCCTTACCGAATGCTACGACTTCCTTTATACCTATATGGAACGGCATTATGCGGACTGCATGCCCGTTTATGCCGGTGCGCTGAAGAAAATGGCCGATGTGATCGTCCGGAACGGTGTGCCTCATAATAATTGGAATATCATTCAGGCACGTTTTATCTTTGCCATCGCGTTGGTGTTGGACGAAAATGAAGCTTACGAAGACGGAAAGGGACGGGAATATTATTTCGATGTCGTGGCGCAGGACAGCACCTTGCGGCAGTGGGGACTGAAGACTTTGGCCGACTACGGTTTCGATGCAGGAACGGGAATCTGGAACGAATGCCCGGGATACAGTTGCAACGTGGTCAATGATTATACGGATTTTGTCTTGCTGTTCGACAAGTACCTTGGGCGCGACCTGACCCGCGAAATCCCGGTGATAGAAAAAGCCGTGGCCGCCACCCCGCAATACTGCTTCCCCAACCGTAAGATTGTAGGATTCGGGGATACGCATCCCAGTCCGTTGCGCACGAGCTACTTCGGCATGGTGAAGAATGCCCGGCGGTATGGCAAGCGGAGGCAGGAGGAACGCTTCACGGCCATGTTGCGTTGTTTCGAACCGGATTTCGCTGCGGCGCAAGACCGCCCCAGGACCGGCGGGAACCTGATGAACCTCTATCCACAGGAGGATTTGACGATAGACACGACGATTGCGGCCGGAGCCATAGAAACGTATGTCAGTCCGACCTTTTACGTGCCGAAGGTCAGTTGGCTGGTGCAGCGCAACGGTATGGATGCCGGGCGGAGCCTGATGTATTCGTTGAACGGCAGCGAGGGCAACCATCAGCATGCCAACGGCTTGTCGGTGGAGTTCTATGGGAAGGGGCTGACGTTGGGGCCTGACGCGGGCATCGGGCAATCCTTGTATTCCGGTCTGGACTATCTGGAGTATTACAGCCAGTTCCCCAGTCACAATACGGTTTGTGTGGACGGCATTTCTTCTTATCCCGTGATGAAGAGCAACCATGCGTTCAAACTGTTGCACAGTTACCCCCAGCCGTCTACGGCCGAAGAACGGAATTTGGCATCGGAGAATTACTTCAGGGGAGTCTGTTATACCGAGACATACTTCCGTGAACCGGAGTCGCAGGCCGACCAGACACGCCTGTTGAGCATCGTGGATACGGACGGCGGCGGTTATTATGTGGACATATTCCGAAGCCGGAAGCATGAAGGCGGCGACAAGATGCACGATTATTTCTACCATAATTTGGGGCAGACGATGAGCGTGACGGCGGCCGATGGCAGCCCGTTGGACTTCGCGCCGTCGGAGGAACTGAGTTTCGCCGGAGCACACCTGTATGCTTATTCTTATATATACGACCAGCAAATGGTGCAGACGGACAAAAACATCCGTGCGGATTTCACGGTACGTCCCGATGCCGGGGGCGACGACATCCGCATGACGATGTGGCAACAGGGCATGCCCGGGCGGAAGATTTTCCGTGCGTTGAGCCCCGAGACGGAAGGACTGAGCCGCGACAGGAGCATGCCTTACAAGATAAAAGGGCAACCGACCCTGACGTATGTAGCCCGTCAGACGGGCGAGGCTTGGACGCGCCCGTTCGTGTCGGTGTTCGAACCGTCCGTGTCGTCGGAAGGCAACTTCGTCAGCCGTGTGGACTTTGTCCGGCCGGAGGGGGCGGACGATGCGGCAGGTATCGAAGTGACACTGAAGGACGGCCGGAAGGATTTTATTCTCTCTGCTACGTCTTGCGACAAAGAAACCGGATGGGGGAAGATGAAAGCCCGTGCCTCGTATGCTTGTCTGCGCGAGAAAGACGGTACACCCGTGCGCTTGTTGTTGGGCCATGGCTTGCTGTTCCTTTCGGAAGGGATAGAGGTACGTTCATCCGAACCGGTAGACGTGTCCATGGAACGGAAAGGCGGGGTATGGTATTATACAGCCAGTCGCCCTTGCGAAATCAAGTGCGGTGGAAAGACCAAAAAGGTAAAGGCGACGGACTGTCCTGCGAAATGGTAAATAGGCGTAAAAAATTACAAAATTAGAGGGACGCGACATCGCCGGGAGAACGGCTTTTCGTTCTGCGCCAAACGAAAAATCAATCTCAGGAGATTGAAAAATCGTTTGGCGCAGAACTTTTTTCCAATCTCAGCCGCACCGTCCGAGTTGTGGCGCGGAGGTGTTTTTCCCGTTTCGGAGATTCTCGGATGAAACGCTTGTTCCGGTTAGAACAGAGTGGGGTAATCTATCGTTTTCTCTTCTTTTTCAGGTACTTCTGTGGCTTCTTCCGATGGAATTTCGGTGAAGTCGATTCGCATCTGGCGGCAGACGTTGGGTTTCAGGGCATACCAACCACGGTTGGTCGTCCCCGTGAAAGGCGACGACGGTTTGCAGGACTGTGCCCATAGAAAGAAACGTACATTCTGGTAAACCCTTTCGTATGTCAGTTCCGTATTAAACAGTCCAGCGTGCCGGTTATAGACCTGTTTGGCGATGATGCCTACGGGAAGTCCTTCGCAGCCCTTCGTCTGCAAGATTTCATAAATATCGTTATAAAAAGGGTTTTCCATCTTGCAAAGATAATGATAAATGGGGATACTTTCAATTATTTATTTATCTTTGCTCATCATTTTAATGAAATAAATATCATGAAGAAAGTAGTTGGGTTTTCAGTAGCTTTGGCCGCTGTTTTGTTTGCGGCTTGTGATAATAAGGAGAATTCTTACAATTTTGCACAAATCATTTATCCGAGCGGATACGGCTCTGTGCTTTATGCCGACCAGACCGTTGATTCTTTGAGGTTTGCCACTACTTATGATTGGTCTCTTTCGGTGTCGGAAGGTTGGATTCATGTGGACGCGGATTCCATGTCCGGTACCGTTCCCCAAGGATATTTTATGGTGAAAAGGCTCAATGTGGACTTGGATGTGAACAACACGGACACGGTTCGTACGGGTTACATTTATTTCCATGCCGACGGTAAGACGCTGGTGACTTCTTACACGCAGTATCACTATTTGAATATCGAGCGCCCGGTGCGCAGAAACTACCAGTTCACGTTGCAGGATACGGCCCGTCAGGTGCGTGACAGTCTGATATTCCAGACTTACGGTGACGACTGGACGTTGGCTTTCAAGGGAGAAGCGCCTGCGTGGGTGCGTCTGGCCGACGGGGCTGCCACTTCCGGGCGTGCCGGAAAATATACTGTGCATTACCAATTGGACCAGAACACGACGACAGCCGAACGTACGGCCGTATTGGAACTGAAAAGCCGGGGCGTTTCGACGGACATCCGGATTAAACAGTTGGGATTGAAAGCCGAAGAAGATTAAACGGTTAGGCAATATATTTTTATCTAATTTTCAATATTAATTTGACATGAAAAAACATTTCGTGAACAAGGCTCTTTCTGTGGCCTTGTTAGGGTGCGGATTGTGGACGGCTGGCTCTGCTGTGGCGGCTGTTCCCGATTCGGTGTATCTCATGGCCTACAATGTGCATGCAGGCGGTGGGTTGAATTTTGCGTGGAGTGCGAACCGGCAGGCGTGGAAAGGTATTGGTCCCGGCCATGCTTTTGTTAAGAGTGATTTTGGTGTATGGAGTTCTGAAAAAAGGATGTATAATCCGAATCTGATACAGATGCCGGACGGGACGTGGCGTTGTGTGTTCCAGGTGAACGATTATGCCAACCAGTTTGCAGTGGCCTACAGTACCGATTTGGTGAAATGGCAGCCGCAGGACTATCCTTATATGGAGGGAGTGAACAGTTGTATCGCACCGGTTTTGTCGTACGATGTGGCAACGGCTGCTTATAAAGTGCTGTTCAAGACCAAGGATGGCGGGGTGTACGAAACCGTTTCCAAAGATTTTTATCATTTCAGCAAGCCGCGCAAAGTCGATGCCTCCGTTTATCCTTCGGTGACGGAGCAGGCACTTGTGGACGGGCAGCCGGTG
>OLQN01001965.1_pt1 | contig 14447 bp, 10 predicted proteins | sample 1673181 | NCBI WGS metagenome assembly OLQN01 (sample SAMEA3136763, study PRJEB25190) | human gut metagenome | biome: human gut; feature: human-associated habitat; material: faeces | place: Austria | collected 2013
TAAGAATTTCTGATATTCTTGCTTTGAGGTGGAATCAGATACTAGATGCAGAAGAATTTACCATTACAGAGATTAAAACAGGGAAGCAGAGGACAATTAGGATTAATATGCAGCTACAGCAACATATTAGAGATTGTTATGAGCATATAAATCCAGTTGGCATAAATGCACCTGTATTGATAAGTCAGAAGGGGACAGTGTACACAGTTCAGAGAATCAATGTCATGTTGAAGGAGATTAAAAAGAAATACAAGTTGCATATAGGCAATTTCAGTTGCCATTCTCTTAGAAAGACCTTTGGCAGACAGGTCTACAACATGAATAACGATAATTCAGAGCTTGCACTTGTTAAGCTCATGGAGCTATTCAATCATTCCAGTGTATCAATTACTAAAAGATACTTGGGATTAAGACAAGAGGAACTACTTAATACTTATGATTGTCTTAGTTTCTGATAATTGGGTTGGTATGAAAGTTCAGAATTTCTACTTATATGGGGATTTGGCAAGTTTCATACCAACCTTGAATTATTGAGTAGAGACAGCTCTCAACTTTTAATAAACAATAGTTCTTGCAAATTAAACAGCTTTTAGTAACTTTGTAGCAATTTCAGACTTCTATGGAGATAGTTCTGAAAGGACATAGTTAACGAAGAGCGTTTGATATATTATCCTAAGTTGAAATCTGGACAATTTCAAAGAATGAGGATGATAAGCAAGAACGCTCACGTCAATGTTATATACCTATCTTATATGGATAGTCTATATATCGTTTGGCGTGGGTTATTGTTTATTACTCATTCTTGGGCAGTCCAGAGCCTCAACTTAGTAATATTCAATAGTTCCCACGCTTCTTGCATATAGTAGCCAACTATAGGGAACAGATTGGCATAAATACAGGTATATAAGAAACAGACAGTCTATTTTACTACTCAACAGTTCTTTATCAAAGAAGTGTGCAACTCTACGTTGTGTTCCTCACACTTGTATCTCAATTATTAACGCTCTCTATTAGGAACGTAGAAGCACAAACAGATTATTACAATGAAGATATTCAGATTAATTGGTATGCTTCTCATAGGAAGTAGTACTCTATTCTCTTGTAGTAATAATGAGGATGAACTACCACCTAAAGAACAGGAGCAGACTAACCAAGAAACCTACACTATCTCATTCAATTTGGGCGGAGAATTTATCTCCACTTCTGAAACTCCTTTAAGCAGAACAGAAGTTACACCAAAGAAGATATATGGGATTAATGTGTACTATAAGAAGGACGGAGATACGAATTATCAGAATTATGCTTATGGATTGTTTGATAATATTAAAGATATGACTATCTCTTTAATTGGTGGATATAAATATAAGTTTGAATGTTCTATGGTACAAAATGATGCTGATACATTATATCATGATGATAATATGTATTATGCACCATTTTATAAATACAAGAGTAACTATATTTATAGAGGTATTACCTTAGAGAATAAATTTAATATTTCTACAACAAATACCGTTATTATCCAAGGATTAAAGAGTGGAATTACAAGTATTGCAGGTAAAGAAGATGAGCATAGTGATGATGCCTCCTTTTATCCTAAGACCGGTAGGTTCTATGGTGAATTAACAGACTATATACCAACCAAAGAAGGAGTTGCCAATATAGATTTAAAACGTACAGCTTTTGGACTTAAATTTATAGTAACTCCACCTGTAGACGGAACATTGTCTGTTAGTTATATTTGGATAAATAACGGTGGTTCTATAAATCCCAATATTAAAGTATCAGCAGACGATAATATATTGGAATCTTCTTCTATGTACACTTTCTCTCAAGTTTATGAATGTTGGCAAGCAGAGAACTACACTAAAGACCTCACCATACAGTTAAAATGGGAACGAGCTAATGGAGCAACTCAAACATTTGAGAAGGTAATTACTGTAAAACGCAATGTAATGACTACTGTCAATATCAATGTGAATGGTGATACTACAGATTCTTCTTTAGGAGTTAAAGAGGATGATACTCCAATGGGAAACGAGAATGTTGATATGAATTTCAACGGTGGTGATTTAGATGATAATGAAGTGAACCCTTATGTATAATTTATTAATTAACTAAAACAATTTAAAGATGAAGACATTAAGATTTATTGGTATGGCTATAGTAGCCATTATTATGAGTGTGAATTTCGTTGCTTGTAGCGATGACGATGATGACAACCCCATTGTTGGTACATGGCGAAGTGAAGTGGATAACTATGGTTATAGTGATTCATATACATTCAATGCAGACGGAAGTGGTATATGGCAAGAGTTTAAAGATAACAAACAAACTGATTCTGAATCATTTAAATATTCTGTAGACGGTGATAAGATTACATTTACATGGACAGATGAGGTATATACATCTACCTTCTCTATTTCTGGCAATCGTTTAACGATTAAAGATAATGAAGATTCTGAAACTTATACCAAGCAGTAAATAATAAAATCCAACGATATATGAGGACTTTACGATTAATAGGTTCAGTAATCATGGTTATAATGATGAGTCTGAATTTTATTGCTTGTAGTGATGACGATGAAAACGATAACAGACCTCTTGCGGAGAAGCTTATAGGGCACTGGGTACTTACTTATGAGGAAGGGTTTGAGAAGGACTTTGAACACCCTGAATATGATGAAGCATGGAGCCATGCGCCTAAAGATGAATGTGAATATTTCGGTAACTTCACCTTTAGGGAAGACGGTACTTATAGTGAATATGATTTGGACGGTACAAGTAACCCGCAGAGTATTGAGAAATGGGAAGTGAATGGTGATGTTATAACTCTTATTGAAGATGAATATGAACAGTATGATTTAAAGGTTCTTGAAATCAGTTCCAATAAGCTAGTACTTGAATTTCATGATAAAGATGAAGCATCTGAACACTATGCTAAAATGACCTATAAGAGAGGTTGACCTCTTAGTCCAACAAATAAAGGCAGCATTTGAAGTAACATTCACTTGCTGCCTTATTAATTACCTCCTTCTCTTCTTAACTAACTTATGCTTATCCTTCTTAGCTGAATTTGAGAATAGTTGTTCTAACATTTCCCTTGTAATAGGTAAGTATGTGACCTCCGTTAATCTAGTCTCTCTAATCTCTTGTGGTAAATAGTGAATTGTGTTATTCCTCTTTGGTGTTACTTGCATATTTGTGTAGCAATAAATAGGTTGGTAATTGATTTATCTACAGCAAAGGTACTAAGAAGCAGGGGAAGAACATAATACATAGAGCGAAGTTTTAAATATAGCACAGCAGGCACACATATAAATAAAATTCTATATCTTGGGCTATGGTTGGAACAGCCTTCTTCTGCCTTTCCTTCCATTTATCGTAATTGGATTTATTGGCTACATTTGGGAGATGTTTAAGAAGTTCTATAATCTGGGATATGATGAGAAACGTAGGATATAAAGTCTTTGTATAACCATATATCCTACCTTACTTTAGTAAATTCCTATATACTTGCTTCTAATAGCTCTATTAGTATGGACTAGTAGTATTATTACCTAGCCATTCAAATAACTTGTTTAGATAATACTTGATAGGCTAGATACAATATTACGTATAAATCAATTATTATATAAGAATTAATTATCATACAAGAAATCCTTATTATTCCTTTGAGGTTATTAAATTTCATACTACATTTGTAACGCATTTCCAGATAATAGTTAATTTACTAGCTTATAATCTGAATATCCAGTAAGGTTTGCTGGTAATAAATGTATTATTAACTTAATAATTAAAACTATGTCAAATTTGGAAAATGCAAATGCAAAGAGTGCTGAAGAACGTAAACGTGCAGAAATGCATAGAACTTATGGAATGTGGTATAAAGAGGGAGCAACAGCTTCCGACCTTGTTTCTTGGTGTGATGCAAGAATAGCAGTTTACAGTGAATGGATTAAGAACTGTACAGAACTGAAACATTCAAGTCAAGCACAGTTATTGAGTGGCATGTCTAAAGAAGCTTTAGAAGCAGCTTTAGCTGCATTAAACGCCCAATAGCATCTTTCGTGAGGTTGTGTCAAGACATTGGCACAACCTCATTTTCAATAATCAACCACATTTACTAGTTAATAATTATATTCAGTGAAATATTACATCTTGTAAGTATAATCTATTTCCCAACCATTCTGCATACATATCTTTATCAGTTCATTAAAGGTTACTAACATATCTACATCTTCTGTTTCAGTCACCAATGTAGCATGAGAGATAACAAAGTACTCTCCAGTATCATAAGCATCAAACTTATTCCTTCCATTTTGAAATGTAGCATAAACACCACTAATATAATAGGCTACCTTGTTATTCCTCTGATTACCGTCATATAGTACGTTATAAATTCCATTTATAGTATATACTTCCAATAAAACTATACCATTCCTCATTATCCTATTAGTAGCTGATGATACATAGGTTGTAATCCTATAAGGATATATCTTGTCTATTAGTTCCATTACTAAGTTCCTCATTTTAATAGGGTCTGATTCTGCCTTCTCAATGGCATCCTTTGGTAAAGTAGGTTGGTTGAAGAACGTTCTCATATTCTCCAATCTTAACTTCTCTGCACTTAAAGCTTCTATCTTATCCTTGCACTCCGCTCTCTCATTCTCACACTTAGTTAGGGTTTTATAGTACTTATCTTTAGCTATATCCATTACAGAATCCGGAGCATCCATATAAGCACTATAAGCTCTTTCTATCAATCTATCCATGTTGGATATATGAGATGTAAAGTTGGCTATATTCATTTCCAAATTGGTTATTTTATCGGTAAGTTCCTCCACCTTAGCTACTCTATCTTCATCATTCAAATTGGCAAATCCTATTAGCTCCTGTTTAACTAAGCCCCAAATAATAGCTTCTAATTTCTCATTACTAATTGTAATGCGACTACTACAATCTGTAGCATTATTGATACCCGACATACATGACCACCTAATAGCTACCTTCCCATTCATCAATCTATATTTATCCCCCTTATCTCCACCACGTTTCTGTGGAGTTAATGAGTGTTCACAGATAGGACATTTAAGAAGTTTACTCAATATATAAGTAGCCTGTTTTGGATAAGGAGTTCTAGCAGTTCTATTTGTAGCTCTCTTAGTGGTGGCTTTATCGAACATAGCCCTAGTTATGATAGTAGGTATCTCGACTTCAAACTCATCTACATCTTCTGTATCTGGGTCAGTAAGAGATACAACCTTTATACCAGTACAATAAGGTTCAAAGGTTAAAATATGCTCTATAGTCCCTATGCTGAATTTCTTATTAAATTGTTCACCATACTTGGCAGTAATAGCCAAAGCTGTAGATTTCAGTGTTGCACCGTCTTTAACATATTCTTCAAATACATCTACCACAACTTTAGCGGCATCATCATTTATCACCCAACTATTCTTCTTACCCTTATCTCTACCACCATATCTTTTATAACCAAAGAAGGGCTGTCCTATACTCATTTGATTGTTATCCAGTTCATCACGTCTACCAGATGCTATTTGTGTTTTCATACTCTTTATGTATTTCCAAGCAGCATCAAAGGCAGCACCTATAATAGTTTCAGCATCTCTAACTTTCTTGCCAGTTACAGGGTCTATAGTCCAAGTATCAATATCCCTAAAATACACAGGAATATCCATGTTGATAAGCTGTCTAACATATAACCGACCCGACATAGGGTCACGACTCATTCGGCTAACTTCCGACACTAAAACGACATCAAATTCCTTATTAATAGCAGCATCTTTTAGACGTTGAATAGACTGCCTATCTCTCTTACTTGCATCATCTTTACCAGTGATATGCTCACCAAATATCATATTATCACTTGACGTATAACCAAACTTCTTAGCCAGTCTAGTTAGGTCATTTACCTGTCGCTCATAGTCTTGCTTCTTAGTTGAGCACCTAATCAAAAATGCAGCTCTCATATCTGTTACATTTAATATTATTGCAATCAAGACTATTAGCTAACTATCTATAATGCAATATAATAGCATAGATAATAGTCTTTACCTCTCGCAAAGATAAGAAAGTTTCTACAATGGTGCAAGTATTTTAAGAATAGCGAGTTACCGGAATTCAACCGAGGAGTGCTAGAAGTATTGCGCCAACCATTGGAGGACCGTCAAATCACCATTTCCCGCATCAAAAGCACTATCAGTTATCCGGCCAATCTGATGCTGATCGCATCCATGAATCCATGTCCCTGCGGATATTATAACCATCCGACAAAAGCGTGTGTATGCAGTCCCGGGCAAGTCCAAAAGTACTTGAATAAGATATCCGGTCCATTATTAGACCGGATTGATATTCAAATAGAGATCGTTCCTGTACCTTTTGATAAGATTTCCGATCAAAGGCAGGGAGAACCGAGCAATATCATCCGGCAACGAGTGATAAAAGCCCGTCAACTGCAGGAAAGACGATACACCGAATATGCCGGAATTTATTGCAATGCACAAATGAACAGCAAATTGCTTGCAATGTATGCTCAACCGAATGAGAAAGGACTCGCATTGCTAAAAAACGCAATGGAACGATTCAATTTGTCTGCCCGAGCCTATGACCGGATTTTAAAAGTTGCCCGTACAATCGCTGATTTGGAAGGAGTAGAACAAATACTTCCTAGTCATTTGGCAGAAGCCATCAGCTATCGGAATCTCGACAGAGAGAACTGGGCAGGATAATAATAATGAATAGAAACAGAATAGAATTATTTCATCGATAACACTATCTTTTTTCATATATTTGTTTTACATTTGTGACAAACAAATATGCAATAAATATGAAAACGTCGATAACAAGTCTTTTAATGATATTTTGTTTGAGCATAATGGCTTATGCGCAAACTCCCCAAGACAGAGCCACAGAACTAAAAAAACAAGCACAAAGCAGTCTTAATCAAAAAGATTACATCAAAGCACGTTACTTATTCAAAAAAGCATACGAAGCATTTGCAAGCCGCGAAAACTATCCACAAGCAATAGAATGTGGCGTTCAGGCTAATGCTTTATACGTCAGAGAGAACTTTTACAAAGAGGGATTCGAGCTTTGCCGTGACATGGAGCAGCTTCTATGGACCGGAGAACAGAATAAAAAGAAAGTCTTTTATGACCTGCGTTTCCTTATAAACAAGGAACGATTGCAGATGTACACCGCACTGAAAAATCCCGCACAAGCAAAGATTCAGTTGGACAAACTGGAAGAAATGGCTAATCTTGCAAAGAATGACTCCCTAACGGAGGTACTGTTGTATACAAAAGCCAATTATTACTATACTTTCAACCAAAGTACACAAGGCGATGCCTGTTTCCGCAAACTTATCAACCAATATAAGGAAAAGAAGGACTACGCCAAAGTGAGCGATTGCTACAAGAATCTTATCAATATTGCACGAAAAGGCAATAATGCTCCACTGATGGAACGCACTTACGAAAGTTTCATTGTCTGGACAGACTCGGTAAAAGCATTAACCGCACAAGACGAACTAAATGTACTGAAGAGAAAATATGACGAAAGCCAACTGACCATACAGGAAAAGGACGACTCACTATCTGCCAAGCAATATATAATCATAGGTCTCTGTGTGCTGGCAGTCATATTGGTAGCCGGCCTGGCAATACTGGCTGTGATATTGCTACGATTCATCGCCAACAATCGTAAATTAAAGAAAAGTGTAAAAATTGCCAATGAACACAACGAGCTAAAAACCAAATTCATACAGAATATATCTTCGCAAATGGAGCCTACCCTGAATACGCTGGCTACTTCAGCCGAAGAACTGTCACAAAAGGCTCCTCAAGAAGCGGCCCAAATGCAGGGACAAGTCGCAGCTTTGAAGAAATTCAGTGATGACATTCAAGAACTGTCATCTTTGGAAAACTCATTAACCGAGTTTTATGAACTAAGTGAAATCAACGTGGGAACTTTCTGTGAGAATGTGATGGATAAAGTTAAAGAATACATAAAACAGGATGTCACATCTTCAGTCAATGCACCAAAACTTCAGGTAAAGACAAACAAGGAACAATTGGAACGCATTCTTCTCTATTTACTGAAAAATGCCGCTTTCTACACCGATCAGGGTCGTATCAGTCTCGAATTCAAGAAACGGGGAGCGCACACGCACCAATTCATCGTTACGGATACAGGAACTGGAATTCCGGCAGAGCAACAGGAAAATCTCTTCAAACCTTTCACAGAAGTGAAAGACCTGACTACAGGAGATGGACTAGGATTACCGATCTGTTCACTAATTGCTGCCAAGATGAACGGAAGCCTGACACTGGATACGAATTATACGAAAGGAACACGGTTCGTTCTGGAACTTCATGTATAAATTTAGCCAACAGGAAAGCTGTTGTTTCGTTTGATTACTTTTCAAATTGTAAAGTATAGTTATCTTCAACAAAGAATGTTCTAAACGCCAATTTAAGATTTTATAAAAAAACAAACAAATTTCCACATAAACAAATAGTACGTTTTTAATAAACTTTTGAGTAGTTTATTAAGAACGGTATCTGAGTTTATTAAAAACTCTGCCATTGGATTTCCGAGTTTATAAATCCATCTTTTACAACAAAAAGGCTGCAAATTTCATAAAATTTGCAGCCTTTTTGCCTATATCCGGTATATCCTTCCCAATATTTATTAGGGAACACGTCCAGATTTGTTATAATATTATACCATTCAAGTCATCAATTTCATATTCTTTTATCTGTTATTTACAAGGTTTAAGCTCTTTTCCAGACTATAAAGATACAACATTTAAAAGGATTTGTCAAGAGGAACATCCCATAAAATTCATCCCTAATGTATTTATAAGAAATATTGCCCCTCTTCTTTTAATCTTTTGCGTAGAAAACCTACATCAATCTTATGAACATCATTCTTTGTTTGTTTGATAGCATGTACCGCAGCCATTCCGGCAGCTTCACCAGTCACCAGACAAGGTGGCATCACTCGTAAGCTTCCAAAAGCTTCCTCATCAGTAGAAATACAGCGTCCGGCGGTCAATAGATTCTTCATACCTTTAGGAGTCAAGCAACGATAAGGAATTCCATGAGATTCGCCTTTTTTGTAACGCGTCTCTTTATGCCCCGGTTTATGAACATCAATATAGTAACAATTACGTCCGATCTCATCTTCAAATGTTTTACGCTCCAGCCAATCTTGGAAAGTAAACGTATAATCCCCTTCAATCCGACGACTATCTCTAACCCCCAACAAGGAGGCAGTCTTTACAACAAAAGCACTACCAAAAGTTTTAGGCTGAAGTTCTTTCAGTGCCTCCAAGTATTGTTCAGCGATTTGCCTACCGGTAGCCATCGCCCGCGTAGTAGCCCATGGGTCGGTCGAATCAACATTATCAATGTGTCCTGCATTAAATTGTACCACATCCGGACCGATCAGATTACTATTGAAATGTCTGCCTATCAATGGATATTTTCCGGACTTAATCGCGTCAAAGATAGGGCTATTTTTGTTACTCGTATGCAATGAAGGACCTATGAGATTGTAGTTATAGCTATCGACATTAGCAAACGAGAAACACAAAGTAGAACTTTGCAGTATACCATCCTCACCTCCCTTTTTAAATGAAGCACCTGCCCAGGTAGCCACATCTCCATCTCCCGTCGCATCAATAAAGACTTTTGCTTTGAATGCAACAAGCCCGGATTTATTTGCTACGATGATAGCATCTACCGTATCATCAGCTGACATCTCAACAGCAGCAACCCTCGAAAAGAAAAGGACTTTTGCCCCCGATTCAGCGACCATCCGATCGTAAACCTGCATCAAATATTCAGGATTTATATTCACCCAATTCAGTTTTTGCTTTCTCTCATGAGGCACTCCTTTTCTTGATGCCTCGAATATCTTTTCCGCCAAGCCTCGATAAATAATCTTTTCGCCGTCAGAAAACGGACACCATGCCGGAACCATACCTGCTGTTCCCATACCGCCAAGTTGTCCCATTGCCTCAATCAGCAAAGTTTTAGCTCCCTCCCGGGCCGCAGAAATCGCAGCAGTACATCCAGCAGGTCCTCCACCAATTACAATAACATCCCACCGATCATCCACTGCAATCTTGGTATTCTTTAAACGTATCTTGGATTGTGTGGTATTTCCATTCACATTAAGAGCGGGAACTGCAAAAGCAGCAGAAATCAACCCAGCTTTTTTAAGAAAATCTCTTCTTGATGTCATTACAAATTAATTTATTATATTACCTTTCCATAAAAATCTCGGCACGCCCAGGAGTAAATAATTCCCATAAAGAAGCAACAGTCCATCCGGGTGCGAAAATGTCATTATAATATCCTTTGCCATTCTTCCCGTAATCCCAACTGGTATGTTGAACAACTTCCGGATAGTAACCCACTTTGGCAATGCCACACATGTGTCCTTCATAAGGCAATAACTGCCGCATAGAGGTTGAAATCACTTCTGCGAAGTTCGAGAAACGGGATTCTTTATATTCGTTCGATAACCAACGAAGTACATCGGCAAATTCAAATACAAACACATCAATATGATTATTTTCTACCGAAACATTTCCCCAGCCACGTGTTTTCAAACCAATATCACCCAGCATCTGTCCGGGAGCAAAAGGAACATCCCACAAATAATACCACGATAATGCAAAATAAGCGGCTTGCTTCGTCAGATCAGCATAATGCTTATGTTCCTCCCCTTTAGTAACTAATGAAAGATAATAGGTAGCAGTTGCAGCATAAAGTGACGCTTCTTTATCTTCGCAATTCGCATCAAGAGTAGACGAGAAATAATCGGCCTTAGAAATCAGTTCTTTTTCCAAATAATCCGCAGTCCGCTTAGCACTATCCAAGTAACGTTTATCCTTAAAGTATTTATATCCCATGACTAAAGGTAATGTAGCCGAAGGAGTACTTCCTCCGCTTTTATCTACAATCGAGAAGTCATCACGGAACTTTCGTGGAAAACTACCATCAGCATTTTGCAATTGCAGAAACATGTTCAACATGTTTTTCAATCGCTGTTCCCATTCCGGATGCTTACGACCTTTTTCTTTTTCATAAGCCAGGAAATGAAAAATTGCATAAAGTCCTTCCGATTGACGACGGATACTATGAACAGGATCCTCAAAGTTCTTGTCATAATTTACCGATTCCTTGAGAAAGCCTGCTTCCGTGAAACCATTCTTCAAATAACTGTCGAATATTTTGGCGCTGTTAGCCTTCAAATCTTCCCGGTTACATTCCCAACCATATTCCCAGGCATTGAATGCATTCAGAAGAACACGCCCTATAAAACCGACTTCCGCCTGCCCATTACTTGTACACGCATCTGTTCTAAGATGTATACCCGAATTATATACCAACGGATATTTATCTACAAAACTACTTACAAAGAATTGGCTAAGAGTCTGCTTCATATATTCAATTGAATAGGGAGTATCTACAGGTTTAGGCAAATATGTATCATAACAATACTCCCAAGTATGGCGCACAAAATCAGAGTAATCCTTAGCTTCACCTTCAGTAATTTGCCAAGTCAACAAAATCGTCTCTCCTTTTTTAAGATGCTGATAAGCCGTTACAGCCGGAGCTAATGTCAATTTACGGATATAACTTTTAGGAGCCTCCCGATAAGGAAAACCGAAAGAAAGAGTAGCAACCCCATCCTTATTTTCAAATCCGGTATATCCCAAAGAAGTTTTATCCGAGAGAATAATCTCACCTTCACGATGGGTAGCCAACGTGCTATTTACAAATTTATCCAGTCTGTTGACAGTCATAAAACGTTGTTTCTTCTCACAGAAAATCCCGGTGAGAGGCGCGCTTAACCTGTCTTCACTTACAATCCAACTGTCTGAAGTATGAAATGAAGGGGCTTCCTTGGGCGAACGCAGATTACGCCGATACCAGAACCCCGGCATATAGAATAGGCAATCGTTATGACGGAAATCTGTTGCCACCTGCTGACTGTAATTAAAGTAAATATCTTCCAATGCGGTAATAGACACACTAATACGTAACCCATCATCACCATCTACTATGTTTTGAGACACAGTCAACGGCATCTTTTCCGAATTCTCCAAATAATAAGTGCCGTTATTATTTTGAGACTTCTGAAAAGTCAATGGATAACGCTTCGCGTCATTCCCTGGAACTTTCAAGAAAATAGATGCAGAAATCGATTCCGGCACATTATTAAAAGCTCTAGCAATAGTAGCACATGCTACAAAAGCCATCCCACAAAGTAAATATTTCAAACTCATATAAAACATTAATGTGAATCAGCCCGCCTGATTCTATTTGTACTAAATTGTTAAGGCAAAGTTAAAGAACATCCTCCACATTGAATAAAACAAATTGGGCTATAAATAAAAAAAATTATCCAATTTGGCAAAAATCCCCTCCAAAGCCTCAACTAGAGCTCCATACAGAAACGATTATTTTTCCATAAGGGCAGCAGCACACCACAAATAAGGTCCCTGTCCATGAAAATCACCAGTGCGACGCGGACGGTCATAATAGTACTGTTTGCTATTCTTTTTATTCGTTCCTACACAGACATTGCCCACCTGATTTTTTTCATTGAGATATGGCACTAAAGCCATCCACGCCTTTCGGGTAGCCGGAGCATAAGCTTCTGCATCTAACCATCCATTTTGAACCCCCTTAATAAAGGCAAAAGTGAACATTGCTGAACCAGAAGTTTCAGTCCAACAATCAGACTTGTCAATCAATTGATTCCAAAGTCCTTCCGGATTCTGATACTTTTTAAGGCTCTCCATCATTTTGAGATAGCCTTCCATAATGCGTGCACGATCTTTATGTTTTTTAGGCAGGCACTGAAGCAACTCCGCCATACCGGCAGCCATCCAGCCATTTCCACGCCCCCAATAATAAGGCACATCCGGGGCATGATAGAAAAGGCCATTCGGACGTTGTAACTCATCCAAGTACATCACCATCTCCTTAGCAGCACGGTCAATATATTTCTTATCCTTCGTTACTTTATAGGCACGTGTCTGTACAATGGTAATCATATACATATCATCAATCCATAAACGTGTTTGCCAAGAATAACCTTTTTCCGCCCATTCCTTTTCATGCGGTTTCACATTTCTCGGAAGCTCCCACTGCGAATCGGCATAAGGCAAACCTAAATAACGATATTTCAGATCCTTCGTCACCAAATAGAATTCGAGAGGAAGACTACCGAACATATTCAAATCAACATGATTCATAATAGGTTGTAAAATCTTCTCTTCGGTAAACAAGAAATCAAACTTTTCTTGTAAACGTTGAATAAGCTCCTTGTCTTTCGCTCCATCAGCATATCGCAAGGCGCCACTCCAATAGAAGGTTTCCGGATAGCCAATCCATTTACCAACATGAAGCGCGTGTTTTTCTGTTAAAAAGCGATATGCTATTCGTTTGCCTATCTCTTCTGGGGTATATCCTTCAGGAAAGTCCTTCAGTAAACTTTTCTGAGCAAACATCAATTGAAAAGGAATCAAAAATAACAAAATCAAGAATTTCTTACTCATAATATTTTTCTTTATCTATTCAACAATATATCTTTCAGTTCAACATTATATCCATCTACCCGCAAAAGCAGTTTATCAACTCTCTCCTTACAATCTACCTGAAAACAAACTTCTTTAGATTCTCCTGGCATCAGATAAAAGTATCCATCATCAAAATAAGCCGGACGAACAGCCGCATCAGTTTTTGCATCCCTTAATGTCAATGCTATTGCAGCGGCCAAGTATTGTCCCGGATTTTTCACAATAAGCCTGCCTTCATAATGATTAGTCTTTTTCGTGAAGTTCTTCACCGAAACATTTACCGAAGAAACTGGTAAATTAGCCAAGACCTTTCCGTCCCATTCCTTCTGATTGAGCCAATAAACATTATCATCCAGCAACTTTCCGTTATTAGTTGTCAACACCAACTTTACCCAGCAGAAATCAGGAAGTCCTTTTATATCATCCAACTGTGTTACAGAAGTCAGCGCATTGGCTGTCACTTGTCCTACCTTATGTTGTAAAGAGCGTATTTTTTTGCCTACTTTATCATAAACAGTAACTCCTACCTTCAAATCTCGATATTCTTTCAGTGTAGTATTAATAATATCCACTTTATGTTGACTATTAAGGCTCATCTGAATATGAAGAGGACGACATGCTTTTTGCGCGCCATAATAAGCACCAGCTGTTTCCCCATTCGAACTGTAGTTCTGCCAAACCATACTGGGCCATGCAGGATGGCTCATCCACAATAATACCCCGGAAGCATCATTCCACATCTTACTGTTCCATGCTTCAAAAATGGCCCGATGGCTTTCGTAATTAATCAATTGTGCTTTCTTGCAGAAATCATCCAAGT
>OLQN01002009.1_pt1 | contig 14241 bp, 18 predicted proteins | sample 1673181 | NCBI WGS metagenome assembly OLQN01 (sample SAMEA3136763, study PRJEB25190) | human gut metagenome | biome: human gut; feature: human-associated habitat; material: faeces | place: Austria | collected 2013
AAAGGTGCACCCGTTCATCCCGTTCCAATCTGTTGAAATCTGGGCGCAAAGCTGGTGGCAACCATGACCGGATCCACGACAATCTTGTCTGCCTTGTAATCTTTTAACTTTTCCGCGATGATGCGGATCAGAGGGCTTGCCGATACCATTCCTATCTTAACCGCGTCCGGGTAGATATCCGTAAAAATATCATCTAACTGTTCTGCTAAAAAATCTGGAGTCACCTCCATAATGCCTGTCACGCCGGTAGTATTCTGCGCAGTCAACGCTGTGATCGCGCTCATGGCATATACGCCATTTGCGATCATCGTCTTAATATCTGCCTGGATGCCGGCGCCTCCGCTGGAATCGCTCCCAGCGATTGTTAATGCTGTTCTCATCTGTACATATCCTCCTCATAAAATCCTGCATTAATTTTATCAAGCGACAGAAGGTGGTGCCCCCAATCTGCCGCCGGTCTAAGCATCACCTGGATGCATATTCCCAAAATGTCTGAAAATCGGTCAAGTCCTCAAGATAAATATCCGAGTGCTTTCGGATCTCCTCCTGCTTCAATTCGCTGAATCTATCGTATACGCCCACCGTCTTGAAGCCGGCTTTATCCGCCGTCTCGATGGCATGAAGCACATCTTCGAACACATAGGTCTCCCGGGGCTCTGTCCCCAGATACCTGCCGGCCGCAAAGTAGATATCCGGTCTGCTCTTGCCTGCGCCCACCTGGGAGCAGGTAAAAATCTTCTGAAAATATTGATTCACATTCAGTCTTTTAAATGCCGCTTCAATATGCTCCAGCTCGCTGGATGTTGCCACCGCCATGGGAATGTCTTTTCTTGACAATTTCCCCAAAAAGTCGGCTGCCCCCTTCTTTAGAGGGGCCTCATAAAAGTAGTAGTCTCTTACCGTATCCCCGACTCCTTCGATAATCTGGCTTACGCTAAGTTTCAGGTCATACCTGTCCTTCATGTAGGCAGCCCCTTCCTGAAGGCTCATGGGAAATAAAAGTTTCCCCAAATCTTCCTGAGCCTGGATGCCAAGCCCTTTCAGATACCTGGCTCCCGCATCTTCCCAGATTGCCATGGAATCAAGAAGCGTCCCGTCCACGTCAAATATCGCGCCTCTTATCATGCGGTTACCATCTTCTCTGTCAGGCCCCTTAATTCCCTGGCCGCTTCTTCTATATCATCCTTTGCAAAAATCGCGCTGATGACGGCAATGCCGCAGACCCCGCTGCCGGAGAGTTCCAGAATATTCTCCTTGCTGATCCCGCCGATAGCTATGACTGGTATCTTTACCGCCTTGCAGATGGCTATCAGCGTATCGTGGCTAACTTCCAGAGCATCTGCTTTCGAGCCGGTCGGGAACACCGCGCCAACTCTCAGATAATCGGCGCCATTTTGCTCTGCCATCACCGCCTGCTCTACCGTCTGGGCGGAGACGCCGATCATCTTGTCCGGCCCCAGCTTGGCCCGCACATCCCCGGCTTCCATATCGCTCTGCCCAACATGCACGCCATCCGCATCTACTGCCAGGGCAATCTCCACATTGTCATTGATGACGAACGGAACTTGATAGCGTCTGCACAGTTCTTTGATTTCTTTGGCTTCTTCCAGAAAATGCTCCTCATCCAGTTCCTTCTCCCTTAACTGGATGAAGGTGGCGCCTCCTTTTAGCGCTTCCTCCACCTGGCTGTATAGCGTCCTGCCGTTCAGCCAATGCCTGTCCGTCACAGCGTATAATAATAGGTCTTTCTTATCGCACTTCATATTTTGCTCCTTTATCCAAAGTCTCCATATCCATATGGTATATCGCGTCGATGATCCGGTTCCGGTACGTGGAATTGCCGTCTCCTTCCTGCATTAAATTCCATCCGATCTCTCCTGCAAGTCCCATTGCGCAGACCGCGGCAGCCGCAGCCTTTAGCTTCTGGTCGGGATTGGCCACTAGAAAAGCAGTCATCAGCCCCGAGAGCTGGCAGCCGGTGCCGGTAATCTTCCCCATCTCCGGACAACCATTGCGGATCACATAGCACTCCTGTCCGTCGCTGACCAGATCGATGGCTCCCGTAATTGCCGCGATGGATCCGGATGTCTTCGCAAATTCCTTGGCAAACGCAACGGCTTCGTCCAGTTTTTCCTCTGTCACTGCATCCGCCACATCGGCATCCACGCCTTTGGTGGTACCGCTTCCAAGAGCCAGCGTCTTGATCTCCGAGATATTGCCTCGGATGACGTCCAGATGAAGTTCCTCCATCAGTCTTACAGCCGTATTGGTGCGAAGCGCGCTGGCACCTGCCCCCACAGGGTCAAGAAGCACCATATGGCCCAATTCATTGGCCTTATGGCCAGCCACGAACATGCCTTCTATCGTTCTTTTATTCAAGGTGCCGATATTAATATTCAATCCGCCGCAGATGGCAGTAATATCCTGAACATCCTCCGGCTCATCGGACATGATCGGGCTTCCCCCGCAGGCAAGCAGCACATTTGCGACATCATTGACCGTCACATAATTGGTAATATTATGTACCAGCGGCATCGTCTTTCTTACATTGTCCAAACACTTTCCCAGCATTTCCTGTTTCCTCCTTTTGCGCATGAAAAACGGATATGCCGCCTTCGGCATATCCGTCTGATTACATACGTTATATCCCTACGTTGGCATTATCCAAATCAGGTTTATGGGTCAAGGCAATATCAGCCTACTCTCAGCCTGCTCCTATCTGCAAGCTCCCCGTTGTTCTGTTTTATACAACGTTAATTATACTACTTTCCAGTTTCTTTGCAACCTTTTTCCACAATTTTACCTTCCGCAATTTGTTGTATAGCCAATCAGTTAAATATTTTTTTAGATGATAGTTTCTGTATGCTCATCGTGGGCTGGGCGTCTCTGCCAGTTAACGCAATCGCTGCCTACAAACTTCCACACACAGGATTCCTCCGGAGATGTACAGCATTTCCGGAGGAATCACATTTTAGTTCTTCCTTGGCGCCCTTCGCCAGTTAGTATTTTCTTAAGGTATCATTGGAATCATCCGTGGTCTTCTCAATCTTCTTGACCACCACATAATAGCCGTTGTCTCCATTGGTCTTAACCTTTACGCGGGCCCCCGCCTTTCGACCTTTGATAGCCTTCCCCAGTGGGGATTCTATGCTGATCAGGCCTTGAAGGGAATTGCCGCGCACGCTGGTGACAAGACGGTAGGTCTCTGTCTCATCATCGTCCTCGAAATATACCTCTACCGTATTATTAATCCCCACTTCATCTTCCCCGGAATCATCCGAGATGATTCTGGCGTTCTTGAGCATCCGCTCCAGGTAGCGTATCCTGCTTTCGTTGCGGTTTTTATCCTGCTTCGCTGCCTTGTATTCAAAATTCTCGCTCAAGTCCCCCTGGGCCCGGGCCTCCTTTACCGCTTCCAGTTCCCTCTTGCGGACCACCAGCTTCCGGTATTCAATCTCTTCCTTTATCTTCTTGACGTCGCTTTGCGTTAACTGCTCTCCCATACGATATCCTCCTCCCGATCAATTTTACACACCAGTTGTGTAGGTTTGACACGTAACACTTTTCAACTTTGTTACGTGCAGTTTTCAATTTAACACGTAACACTTTTCAATTCTGTTACGTGCTCACGTGCTCATTTTACCTTCCCAAGCATTCGTTTGTCCAGCATTTTTAGCAGGATGAGTCCCACCAGTGCCAGACAGCATTGGGTAAATGCCGGCGCTGTCCATACTCCGGCAAGGCCCCAGATCTTTGGGAAGAGGAATGCCATACAGAGCGAAAGAAGCAGCGGCTCGCCATAGATGAGCACATATGCTTCCAGGTTCTGTTCCACGGCGTAGAAATATGAGGTAGTAACTCTTAAGAATGCGGCAAAGATCAAGCCTGCCGCAAAATACAGTATCACCGTTCCATACAATTTCTCTACGGATTCTGATACGCCAAATACCCCCGCCATCCTAGATCTGGTCAGATACAGAAGAATGACGCATCCAAGCATCACTCCCCCGCCAAATCGGTATGCCATTCTGCGCACATGCAGCATTTCTTCCTTGTTCGAACTGCCATAGTACCTGCCAATCAGCGGCTGGGCTCCATCTCCGATTCCCTGCATCAGAAGCTGGGCCACGCAGATGACATAGCTGACTACTGCATAGCAGGACACTGCCAGTTCTCCGCCATAGGCAATCGCGCTTTTATTGATAATTATGATGACAATATTCGGAGACAGCGTAAGGCCAAAGGGCGATATCGCTATCAGCGCGAGATATTTTATCGTATTCGCTGCAGGCTTGAATATTGCATAGCGCATCAGGCGCACTTTAACTATCAGATAAACCATGCATGGAACGACTGTTACCATCTGACCTATCAAAGTGGCCGCTGCTGCTCCGGCAATGCCATATCCTTTGATGGATACGAAATACCAGTCAAAGATAATGTTGGTGACAAACCCGGCTACCATAGCGCACATAGCGGTCATCGCCCCGTCATAGTTGCGGATCAGCGGGACCATGCCTGTACTGAATACCTGGAGCATAGCCCCTGCGGCAATAATCTTGATGTAAATGCCGGCATAGGACAGGATCTCTCCTGTGGCGCCAAACATCTCCAATATTCTTATATGGGCAAGGCTAAGCCCTGCCATAAGCACGATTCCAGCTACAGCCAGCAGTATGATAGCGTTCCCCAGGTATCGACGCTCTTCTTGCTCATCTTTCTTTCCTTTGTTGATGGCGATCTGAATCGCAGCACGCTGCCCAGGGTAGGCCCTACGCAGGGAGTCCAGGCAAAGCTGAAGGTAAAGCCGAGAATCAGCGCCACCAGCGGATAAGCCATATTGATGGCTGCCAGTCCTGCATCTCCTACATTTCTGCCCACAAAAAAACCATCCACGATCGCATATACTCCTGTAAATGCAAATGCAATCATAGACGGCAGCACGTTTTTCCAAAACTCTCTTCTTACTACCTTCATGATTCCTAATCTATTTCCTCCTGAAAATATTCATAAAACAGTCGGTTTCCCCGGAGAATCTCCTCCATATCCGCCGGACCTATCTTCTGGATGACAGAACTTTCGATACGGTATAGTTCATCCAGCAGACCTCCCGCAAACCGATTCCCCTTCTCTGTCAATATAATCTTCTTATTCCGCCTGTCATCTTCATCTGTAACTAAGAAAATGTAACCCTCTGATTCAAATTTTTTTAAGATGCTGCTGACGGTCTGCTTTGGCATGGACCACTCGTCGCATATCCTTTTGGGACAGCATTTGCCTTCTGAATTGTAGATTGCGTACAGGACAAATACGGAATAGTATGACATTCCCCTTTTTTGGGCCCATTTTGTGTATAATCCATTGATCCCATTCCACAGGGAATAGAGTTCTTTTAATTGGTGTTCCAATATATGTTCCATTCATGCTCCTCGTTTCACAATTTTATAGTTTGTTACATTTTCTTACACAATTCAAGTGCGCTTAATTAGTCCGAATACAGACCATTTTGAATTATATATAATATATATCGATTTGTCAAGACGTAAAAAGAAACTATATTCCGCCGCTTAGTGACAGAATATAGTTTCTTTAAAAACGTATAAGTATCTAAAACAACAAATAAGGATTATACAGCAAAAAGGTTCCTGCCACCGACAGCAATATATAGATGATCGCCTCTTGCCTTCCTATGGCTTTCGCTTTCAGCCGGGTACCGAACAGCCGCACAAATATCTTCCATATGAAATATCCCAATAAAACTCCAAGCGTGTTGGCTGTCAGGTCGTCGATATCCGTAGCACGATAGTTAAAGAGTTGGGTAATCTCAATCAGCAATGAAAATCCCGCTCCTATCAGCACTGTTTTCCCCAATTTCCTGCAATCTTCCCAGATTAATGGAAGCAAAAATCCCAATGGCATGCACATAATAATGTTTAAGATATAGCCAATCCCAATGGAATCAAAAGGAACAAAATTCACTCCCCCAAGAATAAGATCCGTATCCGTTCTTAGTATATCTCCCAGAAGCCCGATCCCCGTCACCTGGAATACCATCCAGATATATATCAGGAAAATATAGATCCAGATAACATGTACAGCCTGGCATCTCTGCCCGTTCCTGCGCGCCTTGACTATCACAATAAGCTGATAGACCATGCAGGGAAGGAGCATGCTTGCCAGACTATAAAGCGTAAATACATTCAGCATCCTCAACCCTCCTTTATCTAAGAAAATTATAGCCAAGGATTCTTAAAATAAAGAATGGAATTTTATTAAGGAATTCTGATTTTTTATCCGGCGCTTTTATAGGGTTATAGAAACGAATGTTCCATCTACTGCTTCTACATGTATGATTTCCAAGCCTTTGTTCTCTTTCAGCACATCCATGCATTCTTCAAAGATCATACAAATGATATCCTTTGAGACAAGGCTGTCATATGGCTTAGGTACATCTTCGCCCATCTTATCAAATACAGCCTTGGGAATCAACTTTACAACAACAGAAGCTAGCCCGATTGGCACAGGCATTCTGAAATTCGCATCTTTGGATCTCACGATTACTCTCATAGACTGCTCCTTTATATCCCTACATATACTCTTACAGTAGTACCGTCCGCCGCATTGACGTTGACAAAATCGCCTTCGATCTCTTCATCCAGGCATTCCGAGATGGCCTCCATCATCTGCTCCAGATCCACTCCCTGCAGATCTTTATCCGCAATGGGAAGTTTGCCTGTCACTTTCAGGATCTTCTTGATAGCGCCCACCGGAAACTGGACATTTACTTTATCGCCATCCACACTGTCTACGATGATTCGGAACATCTTCTTATCATAGCCGGCTTGGGACTTTGCCGGAACCTGGCTTTCTTCTTCCACGCCCATTGCCTTCATAAGCTCGGCTGCCTGCTCTGCCGTAATAGTCCCATCTTCCACCATTTTTAATATTCTGAGTCTCTCATCCATAATTCTTCTCCTTTTTCATAGATTATTTTCATTTCTTATTTTAATTGCCTGATTGCTTCTTCCGCTGTAATCTCCCCTTGTTCAAGCGCCTTAAGCACAGCCTCGCGCTTCATCATCTCTTCGTCCTGCCTTGCCTCATCTTCATATCCCAGTTTCTTGATTATGGCATCCAGTTTCGCCCGAACAGTAGGATAGGATATCTTTAGTTCTTTCTCAACTTCCTTGATATTGCCCCTGCACCGGATAAAGGTCTCTGTAAAATAAAGTTCCTCTCCAGACAAGTAATCGAACTTGCTCAGCACAAAGTCATTCTCAATCACCGTTTCGCATTCCTCGCATTTTAAACGGGTTACTTTCAGTTCTCCTCCACACACAGGACACCGGCTGATTACTTTTCTCATACATCCACTTCCCTTCTGATAAGACTAATATAATCCATATGATTAAAAATGTCAATTATTAAATTAATTATTTTAATATAAATCTTAATTTTATTAAGATATAATCTAATTATTTTTTATTATCAGTTTAATATATTATCAAAAAAAGAATGTGCCAAAGCACATTCTCACACCTGATTTTAAGTTTCCCGACGATACTCCAATATGTCTCCCGGCTGGCAGTCCAGCACATCGCAGATAGACTCCAAAGTAGAAAACCGAATTGCTTTTACCTTTCCTGTCTTTAGGTTTGAAAGATTTACATTGGATATTCCCACTTCCTTTGATAATTCATTCAGTGACATCTTGCGGTCCGCCATCACCCGGTCAAGTCTTAGTATAATTGCCATGTCACAACCCCCGCTTTCTACAGAATAGAATCCATCTCTTTTTGATACTCGAATCCATACCGCAGAATTCTTCCGAAGAGGACTAATACCAGACCCGCCATAAACGGAATCATATCGATATAAAATCCTCCTTCAACCCCCGAGAGCATATGCGGCCGCGTATACCCCGGCAAACTTGGAAATATGGCAGATCCGGTGATAAACAGCAGGCCTACTCCGTAAAAAAGCGTTACCAGCGCGCCAGAGAATGGTCTCTTGGAAACGGCAATTTTCACTAAAATAATAAAGCAGAACAGCATAATCACATAGAACATGCAGTTCCAGCAAAAATATGTCATCCCATCCATCTCCCATCCATGATTTCTCAGCGCCCAAGGTATATAATATATTGCACTAAGTCCTGCAAATCCCGTATTTGCTATAGCAAAGTACAGCAATATTCGAAATCCTCTTGAAAATTCCTTTTTTTCTGTCTTTTCGCAATCCATCTGAATCTCTTCCTCTGACATTTGATCCTCTCCTTCCTCTTCTTTTTAACCTATCTGAATTATACCATATACTCTAATTTTATTCAATAATAATTTAATGATTATCATTAAATTATTATTGAATTAGATTAACATGCAGAAAGCAGTTATTTACATGCATGCCAGATTACGGACCGAGCCGCAAAACTCTCGTGGAAAGCAAAACAGGAACCTTCCATCGGGAAGGTTCCTGAAAATTTCTAACGCTTCTTTATATTGAAATATTCTCACCTTATAACGCGAACAGATCATTTAACGCCTCGCTCATCGTCGGATGGGTAAAGATGCCATCCCGCAGCACTGTATAGGGTAGGTTCGCATCCATAACCATCTTAATGATATTGATCATCTCCTGAGATTCTGCACAGAATAAATGCGCGCCAAGAATCTTTCCTGTCTCCTCGTCAATAATCGCTTTCAGAAGGCCCTCGGGGCGTCCAATCACCAGAGCCTTGGGAATCGCTTGTGCGGGAAGTACCGATTTCTTTATCGTATATCCTGCTTCCAGCGCCTGCTTTTCTGTAAGCCCTACCCGGGAAAACGGTGGATCTACAAAGATGCTGTAGGGAACTTCTCCTCTATTCTGGGTCGTGCGTTCTCCCTCTCCCAGCACTTGGGATTTCACAATCCTGGAGTCATCCAGAGAGATATAGGTAAACTGCAGGCCTCCGACCACATCTCCCATTGCCCAGATATGCGACGCTGTAGTCCTCAGACCTTCATCCGTCTTGATTGCTCCCCTGTCCGTCAGATCCACACCTGCTTTATCAAGATTCAATCCTTCTATATTCGGCCGACGTCCGGTGGCAACGAGCACTGCGTCTGCCCGCAGTATTTCCTGCCTGCCATTCTGGCTTACGCTTACAAGCGCCACATCATCCATCTCTGACAGACTCTACCTCCGTGCTTTCCATAATCCGTACGCCCTTTTTCTTCAGAAGATCCAGAACGGCCTGGGCCACTTCCTGATCCTCCCTTGGGATAAAATCTTTTCCATTCTGAATCACAGTCACCTGAGAGCCAAAATTGCTGTAGTAGGAAGCAAACTCAACACCAATATAGCCTCCTCCAATAATCACTAAGTTCTTCGGAAGACGTTCTTCTTCCATAAGAGTCTCGCTTATGTAGACATGGTTGCTTTCATGAATCCCTTTAATCGGAGGAATAAATGGCCTGGCGCCTGTATTTATGTAGAAGTTATCTCCTTCCAATTCCTCTGTCATTCCATCCTGATTGGCGACCATGATATGATTTGGATCTGTAAAAAATGCTGTGCCTGTTATAACATCGACTCCTGCCGCTTCTGCCAGTTTTTTGTAATCTTCCGCCATTTCTTCCGCACGTCCGCGGTAATCCTCTACATGTTCTTCTACACGCCTGCGATAATCTTCTACAAACTCACCTGCGCGCTGTCGATAATCTTCCACAAATTCTTCAGAAGCGACTTTTAATTTCTCCTGTATCTTCCTGATCTGTTTTTTGCTTTCTTCAAGCTGTGCAAGAATCCGCTTCAGATCCATCGCATCATTAAACGACTGCGTCACATCGACCGCCGCCGCAACAGTCAGCACAAATGCGATACCCTCCGCAATAATCGTCGGAATCTTCAGCACCGCTCCCTCGATCGGTACATGAACAAACTTAACAAGTAAAACGGAAAACAATCCCCACCCCAAAGACGAGGTAAGACAAATATATCCGTTCAGATTAAATTTCTGATTGCTGTAATCCCAGTATTTCACATTGAAAAGTCTCTCCATAACCGCCCCTGTAACGTATTCCAACAGCGTTGCTCCAACCATGCCGAATAAAAAGATCAACGGAATACTGTCTCTGACTCTGATCGTACTGATCAAGACCGCAAGCGCTCCGAATCCATAGATCGGCAGCATCGGCCCGTACATAAATCCGCGGTTTACCCAGCGGCGTTTCCGCACAGAAACAAAACAGCATTCCCATCCCCAGCCGATAAAACTGTAAATGAAAAAGAACAATACCCATTGTGTCAGATGATATGACTGCATGTTTATTTCTCCTCAATCGCTGTAATCAGGTCAACTCTTCTTTGATGACGTCCTCCTTCAAACTCAGCGTCAAGCCATGTCTCTACGATCATTTTCGCAAGCTCCGCTCCTACCACACGAGCTCCGAACGCCAGGATATTACAGTTATTGTGCACTCTTGCCATCTTTGCCGTAAACGGCTCGCTGCAAACCGCGGCGCGGATTCCTTTTACTTTATTTGCCGCAAGAGAAATTCCAAGACCTGTTCCGCAGATCAGGATTCCCTGTTCAACCTCGCCTGCTGCCACTGCTCTTGCCACGATTTCCCCGTAGACCGGATAATCACAGCTCTCGCTTGAATTTGTTCCGTAATCTACTACTTCATGTCCTTTTTCTTTCAGGAAACTAATGATTTCCGCCTTTAATTCTAATGCTGAATGGTCATTTCCGATTCCGATCTTCATATTCTTCTCCTTTTCTTTTCCACTTTATTTTATTTACATGCTTCTTTACAATAAAATTGATTTCTCTATCATCATAACAAATCCGGCGCTGTGATTCAATAAACCTAATTTACAAAACGCTCTTTAGAAAGCCGGTTCTGTCAAACAATTTTTATAAAAATATTTCCTCAAGTTGTTCCGGTTTCCCGGCGCGATAAGTCGCATCCGCTTCTGTTTCCGGTTCGCCCCATACCGCATGAACACAATCCCCTCCCGCATTGAGGGCGCATGCCATATCTGAAGCGCTGTCTCCGATATAGACGGTTTCTTCTTTCCGCGCTCCTGACAGTTCCATATATTTCAGCAGCGGCTGTGCCGACGGTTTATGCTCTTTCGTGTCATCGGCACATATGCATATCGAAAAATATTTTCGTATCGGAAGCTGATCAAGAACAAGCTCCAGTTCCTCGCGTGTTCTTGATGTTACGACACCAAGCGTACTTCCTTTTTTCTCCAGTTTTTCCAGAAGTTCTTCTATTCCGTCAAAAATGCGGATCATATCGATGTTCTTCTCTTCATTTGCCACCCACATTTCGACTGCGCCCGGGATTTTTTCTTCTTCCACCCCGAGAAGATGCATATTTTTCACAGATGTATTAGCCAGCACAAACTTCAGATCTTCTATCTCGTACCGCTCTCCTTTTACCGTCATGAGCATCTCCTGCAATGAATATAATATGCAGTCTCTCGTATCGATCAGTGTTCCGTCCACGTCAAAGACAATATGTCTGTATTTTGCCATTCCTATACCTCCCGCTGTCTTCTCAAATCTTTTTTCTTCTTTCTTTTTTCGTTTTTCAGGAAATTCCTCTCATCGTAAGCTGTATCCTCTTCTTTTTCATATCCACGCTCATCACCTTTACATCCACAACGTCTCCGACGCTCACTGCCTCAAGGGGATGTTTGATATAACGGTCTGTAATCTGGGAAATATGTACGAGACCGTCCTGATGAACTCCGATATCCACAAACACGCCGAAATCAATGACGTTTCGCACCGTTCCTTTCAATATCATTCCTTCTTTTAAATCTTTCATTTCCAGTACGTCCGTTCTAAGAATCGGTTTTGGCATCTCGTCACGCGGGTCGCGCGCAGGCTTTTCCAACTCTTTTACGATATCGCGCAGGGTGATCTCGCCGATTCCTAATTCTTCTGCCGTCGCTTTATAGTCTTTTATCGTAAGAGATAATCCCGCCAGATTATGAGCCGCCACATCTTCCGGTGAATACCCCTGCTTTTGCAAAAGGCCTTTTGCCGCTTCATATGATTCAGGGTGGACGCCCGTACCGTCAAGCGGATTCTCTCCGTCGCGGATTCTCATAAATCCCGCACATTGTTCAAACGCTTTCGGCCCAAGTTTCGGCACTTTCAGAAGTTCTCTTCTGCTCGTAAACTTTCCGTGCTCCTCTCTGTAGGCTACAATATTTTTAGAAATCGCCGAACTGATTCCCGAAATGTACGATAAAAGCGGCGCAGACGCCGTATTCAAATCAACGCCGACTTTATTAACGCAGTCCTCTACGACTCCCCCAAGCTTTTCTCCCAGTTTCTTCTGATTCATATCATGCTGATATTGTCCGACGCCTATCGACTTCGGATCGATCTTCACAAGTTCGGCCAATGGATCTTGAAGTCTTCTCGCGATGGACGCCGCGCTTCTTTGACCTACATCAAACTTCGGAAATTCCTCACTTGCAAGCTTACTTGCCGAGTAGACAGAAGCTCCCGCTTCATTGACGATCACATACCGAACCTGCTCAGGTATCTCTTTCAAAAGTTCCACGATAAACTGTTCTGATTCACGGGAAGCAGTTCCGTTTCCAAGCGAAATAAGTGAAATATGATATTTCGGAATGATCTTCTTTAGCAAGTCCTTACTTGCCTTGATCTTCTGCGGAGTCGTCGGAGCCGTCGGATAAATGACCGTAGTTCCGATCACCTTTCCCGTCGGATCGACAACTGCCAGTTTACATCCCGTACGAAACGCCGGATCCCATCCAAGCACTACTTTCCCCGCGATCGGCGGCTGCATGAGAAGCTGATGCAGATTTTTCCCGAATACGTCGATCGCTCCGTCTTCCGCTTTCTCCGTCAGTTCATTTCTTATCTCCCTTTCGATCGCAGGCTCGATCAGACGTTTATAACTGTCCTCGACAACTTCTTTTAAGACCGAAGTCGTATACGGATTATCATTTACGATCGTCTTTTTCTCTAAATATCTCAGAATATCTTCCTCCGGAGCCTCTACTTTGACCGTCAGTATTTTTTCTTTCTCACCACGGTTCAGCGCAAGAATCCGATGTCCGGCAAGCTTTTCAACCGATTCTTCAAATTCGTAATACATCTCGTAAACAGATTCTGTCTCCGGATCTTTTGCTGTAGAAACGACTTTTCCTTTTTTCATCGTCGTTTTTCTGATCCATGTACGATAATCCGCATTATCGGAAATGATTTCCGCAATAATGTCTTTTGCTCCGGCGATTGCTTCTTCCTCTGTCTTTACTTCTTTTTCTTCCGAAATATATTGCTTTGCGGTTTCTTCCAAAGGTTCTTTTGCCTGCTGCAGCATCATATACGCTGCCAAAGGCTCTAATCCTTTTTCTTTCGCGATCGTCGCCCTCGTCCGCCGCTTCGGACGATATGGCCGATACAGATCTTCCACTGTCACGAGCGTCTCAGCTAAAAGGATCTTCTCTTTGAGTTCTTCTGTCATCTTTCCCTGCTCTTCAATGCTCGAGATCACCTGCTCTTTCTTCTCTTCCAGATTTCTCAGATAGAGAAGTCTTTCATGAAGCTTCCTAAGCTGCTCGTCGTTGAGTGACCCGGTCGCTTCTTTTCTATATCTCGATATAAACGGGATCGTATTCCCTTCATCGATCAAAGTTACCGCCGCGTCAATCTGCCAGCGGTTCACATCAAGTTCTTCTGTCAGTTTTTGATTGATATCCATTTATAAAAATCCTCTCTCTAAATTAATTCACAAACAGCATTATACATAGTTTACCACACACGTACATTCCATTCCACCTTTTCCCGCGAACTTTACACGACTGCTTTACATTATTGACCGGTCTTGTCTGTCTTTGTTATAATATATGACTGAACTGACGCAATACAAAAACAGACATGCGAAACCCGGCATATAAAAATTGCCGCCTCGTTTTGCGCGCCGAAACGAAATGGAGAAGTTATGGAACGTACGATCACATATAAAATAACCGACAGCGGACAAAACATCCGTATTGACAGTTTTCTCCGAAAGCACGGATATTCCATGCAAAATCTGACACTTCTTAAAAAAATGCCCGAAAGCATTTTAAAAAACGGAGAATGGTCTTATATGCAAACAACACTTCAGGCAGGAGATATTCTGACTGTCCGCATTCAGGAAGAAACTTCCTCTCCGAATATTCCCGCTGTCAATCTGCCGATCGATATTGTCTATGAAGATG
>OLQN01002013.1_pt1 | contig 14227 bp, 10 predicted proteins | sample 1673181 | NCBI WGS metagenome assembly OLQN01 (sample SAMEA3136763, study PRJEB25190) | human gut metagenome | biome: human gut; feature: human-associated habitat; material: faeces | place: Austria | collected 2013
CACTGGTTTCTTCCAACTGGAAATTAATCACATCTTCTTTTCCCAATACCACTTCCTGGCTTTTATATCCGATAAAAGACACCGAAAGGATTGCATTTCCCTGAGGGCGGTTGAGCGAATAATTTCCGGCAGCATCCGTTGCTGTTCCGCTGGTCGATTCCTTAAACCATACCGTAGCTCCGACAATGGGTTCTCCGGTCTTTTTATCGGTAACCCTTCCTTTCACTACCCGTTTATGTTGCTGTGGCGCTGCCGGCGTATCGCCGGCATAGGCTGTAAAACTACCTGATATACCAAAAAATACCAGAGTCGACATCCCCAATAGCAAACGCAACATGTTTACTTTTAGCATTTTCTTCATAAGACATCATTTAATGGTTTGTAATAAGTAATTGTATGTATAAGAGAGGTTACTTACCCCTTACTCTTCAATCACATTTTATTTCTATCGTATATTGGTCCGTATCTCCTTTCAAATAAGCGATCTGAACCTCATAAACCGGAATATAACGGTAGGTTTTGCTCTCTCCGTCAACGACTTCGATCAAGAGGACGCCATATCCGATCCCTCCTCCCGCACCATTGAACAGAGTGACCGGTGATAAGCTCAACAAGCCGTCGGTCCCCAGTGTTTTTTTCATAAAAGCAGTAACATCGACAGTGTTTTTATACATTTCCTCCCGGTAGATATTGACTGCCGCATATTTCACCGGTTGTCCGTCCCGGGTAATATTCAACACTAAGTTCTTCGGATATTTGGGTTCTTCCAGCGGAATGAATCCTTCTTGTCCCCGCACCAGATTTTTATTCCGGTTGATCAGTAATTGTGCATATTCGCTCCAGGAATCGTAAAGTGACTGCTAAAACAAGCATCGTATTTTTCCCCAACATACTTTTAGGACCTTCAGGCTTGTCTTCATTTAAGTGTTGATGAGGAATCACATGATCTAAAAAAAGCAAGAATAAAGCTCCAATGATAAATCCTCCACCTAAAATAAGCGCACTATTTTGACCATTAGTTTCTGCCATTTCCATGGAAGGAATCAATAAAGACCAAACAGAGGCTGCAATCATAATGCCTGCCGCAAATCCTAAAAAAAGTTGTTGATAAAAATCTTTGATTTCATCTTTAAAGAAAAAAACCAAAGCACTTCCTAAAGTAGTCATTAAAAATGTAAATAAGGTTCCAAATAATGGATATAATAATGTATTCATAAATTTCTCCTTCTTCTTTTATTATAAAGATTTTGAATATTTTGCATAATGATATGCTAAAATAATTATGTTTTTGTTATAATAAGGACAAATGGAGGAATTTTATGAAAGATGGATATATAAGAGTTGCCAGTGCATCAATTGATACACTTATTGGCAATGTTAAACATAATGCTAATGAAATTAAAAAGGTCTTAAAAGAAACAAGAGAAAAGAAAGCACAAGTGGTTGTTTTTCCTGAACTTGTTTTAAGTGGTTATACTTTAGAAGATTTATTTTTACAAAATCGTCTTTTAAATGAATGTCTTGTTCAATTAGAAGAAATTATGCATGATACAAAAGGACACCAACAAATTGTCGTTATTGGTTTACCTTTTCATTATCAAAATAATTTATATAATGTATCTGCTGTTTTATATGATGGAAATATTTTAGGAATTGTTCCTAAATATCATATTCCAAATTATAATGAATATTACGAAGGCAGACGTTTTACATCTTGTTTTGAAGATAATATTGAAATTGAGCTTTTTGGACAAATTGTTTTATTTGGTCGTAAAGTAGTTTTTGCTTGTCAAAATTTACCAAGTTTTACATTAGGTGTAGAAATTTGTGAAGATTTATGGCTTCCAAATGCGCCAAGTAATGAACTTGCTTTAAATGGAGCAACGGTCATTTGCAATACATCTGCCAGCAATGAATTAACTGCTAAAAAAGATTATCGAAGAAACCTTGTTTCAATGCAATCAGCAAAACTTGTTTCAGGGTATGTTTATAGTAATGCAGGAAGTGGAGAAAGTACAACCGATGTAGTTTTCTCTGGGCATCATTTAATTTGTGAAAATGGAACGATTATTAATGAAAGTACTGGTTTTGATGCTGAAGTGATTTATGGTGATTTAGATGTTGAAAAACTTATTGGTGAAAGAAGAAAGATGACAACTTATCAATCTCATCATGATTATGACTATGTTTACTTTGATATGGATTTGATTGATATTGAAACAAATCATTACTATGATCCTCATCCTTTTGTACCAAGTAATCCTGCCCTTCGAGAATTACGTTGTAAAGAAGTCTTTGAAATTCAAACAAGAGGTTTAATGCAAAGATTAAAAGCTACTCATATAAATAAAGTCGTAATTGGTATTTCAGGTGGCTTAGATTCAACGCTTGCACTCCTTGTTTGTGTCATGGCATTTGAAAAATTAGGTTATGATAAAAAGAATATTTATGCAATTACCATGCCTTGTTTTGGAACAACATCACGTACAAAAAATAACGCTTTAGGTCTCATGGAAGAACTTGGAGTGACAAGTCAAACTGTCAATATTGCTGAAGTTGTAAGAATGCAATTTAAAAATATCGATCAAGATGAAAATGTACATGATGTTACTTATGAAAATGTTCAAGCCCGTGAACGTACTGAAATCTTAATGAATAAAGCAAATCAAATTGGTGGACTTGTCATTGGAACAGGTGATTTAAGCGAAGTTGCTTTAGGTTGGTCAACTTATAATGGTGATCATATGTCCATGTACGCTGTCAATGTTTCGGTTCCTAAAACACTTGTGCGTTATCTTGTGGACTATGTTTCTTCTCTTTATAAAGGTCAAGTTCTTGAAACAATTTTACAAGATGTTTTAGATACTCCTGTATCTCCTGAACTTCTTCCTCAAGAAGATGATAAAATTGTTCAAAAAACAGAAGATATCGTTGGTCCTTATGAACTCCATGATTTCTTTATTTATCATATGGTACGTTTTGGTGATGAACCTCGTAAACTTTATAAAAAGACAAAGCTTGCCTTCAAAGATAAATATGATAAAGATACAATTAAAAAATGGTTACGTTTATTCTACTGGCGTTTCTTTAGTCAACAATTTAAACGTAGTTGTATCCCCGATGGTCCAAAAGTTGGATCTGTCGCTTTATCACCTCGTGGTGATTGGCGTATGCCAAGTGATGCCAATGTTCAAATATGGCTTGATGAAGTCGAAAGAATTTAGAACTGCTTGCAGTTCTTTTTTTATTAACTCCGTATTTTATCCTTTTAATAAGAGTTTTCACTAAATATTTAAATCTATCTATGATAAAATAAAGCAAGAGGTGACATTATGCATATTTATAACTCAAATCACTATAGTTCAACAATAAAACAAATCATAAATGATTGTTTACACTCTGCAAAAGAAAATCCTTTTGCTATTCATTACGTCATTGTTGATGATCCTAAATATTACGAAGAAATTTTCTTAAAATGTACAGATACCCTTTTTAATATTGAACTCATGACATTATCGTCGTTTTATCAAAAGCTTCTACAAATATATCATCAAGATTTTAGAAAAAAAACAGATATTCAAAATCTTTTAGAAATTATTAAAATGAATAAAGAAGATACCTCTTCTTTATTTCATTTAAGCGCTAATCATGTTTTAACAGCTAAACAAATATTAGATATTTTTAAAAATTTCTATCTTTATAATATTCAAGAAACAACAAAAGAGTTACCAGATTTATCAAAAGAAAAAATTAAAACACTTTTCAATTTATATCATCAATTTGATCAAACTCATTTTTTAGAACATGATCTTATTTATTCACTTATTGATGAAAAGTGCCACAATTATTATTATTTTCTAACAAATCAAATAACAATTCCTAAAAATCAAGCACTTATTCAAAAGCTTGATCAATATGGTCATGTTTTTATTTATCAAGATACAAAAGAAAATGAAATTCTTGATTATACAGGTTATGTCACAAATCATTTATTTGATTCATCACATACAAAAAGTGATTTTGAACATCCTTATCAAATCTTAAAAGCATCAACGATTCAAGAAGAAGTCAAACAAGTTGTTTTTGATATTAATACATTACTTAAAGAAAATGCTTTACGTGATTTTGTGATTTATTACCCAAATGATGATTATTATCGTCATCTTTGTCGTATTTTAGATCAATTTAACCTTGCATATAATCGAAAAGAAACAATCACTAATCAAGCTTTTCAAGTCGTTAATATGCTTTTACAATATTGCCTAAGTAAAGATGAAACATATCTTTTAGATGCAATCAGTTCTTTATATTTATTAAATTTTCAAGATCATCAATATGTATCCTATTTAAAAAATTTATATACTTTACAAGGTTTTATTGATGATGAAAATTATCTAGCATTAAAAAAAGCAGTTTTAAAGATTCAAGGTCATGATTTATCATCCTATTCTTTATCTTTGATTGATTTTATTGAACACTCTTTTTGTAAAAATGAACTTGTTTATGCTTTACTTTCAAGTTTAAAACTTGAAGGAACTGAGCCTCTTTCTTTAAAAGAATATTTAAGTTTACTTCAAGAAATGTTTTCTAAAAAAACACATTCTCTTAAGGAAAGCTATGACAGTCTTTATTTACTTAATTACAATCAACCTTACAGTGAACTCTTACAAGCAAAATATGTTTATTGTTTAGGTTTAAATGAAACAATTATTCCTCAAGAATTTAAAAATACCAATTTACTTTTAAATCAAGAAGCACTTGCATTAAAGTATCCTACAACCTATGATGCACTAAATAAACATCAAAATACTTTAAGACATCTTTTTTCTTGTCACCATCAAAAAATCATTTTAAGTTATGCATTAAGAGATTTAAATGGTGGAGATTTGGTTGTTTCATCGATTATTCAAAAATTAACGAAATTATTTACGATACCAACTTTTAAAAAACATATACTTATTCATCCTTCATTAAAAGAAGATTATTATTTAAAAGGACATCAAGATGATTCATTATCTGTTTTAAATCATCATCTATTGGTTTACAAACAATCCCATCATCAAGTATTACCAATGCATATCAATCATCAACATAATCCTCTTTCCGCAAGTAAATTAGAGGTCTATAACCAATGCCCTTATAAATACTATCTACAATATATGTTAAAAGTAGATTCTATAAATAATTCTTTAATACAAAGTAATGAAATCGGTACTTTAGTTCATTATGTTTTAGAAAAAAATCATCATTATTTCAATAACTATCAAGCTAAAAACTTTGATTCCTTAAAAGAAGATATTCATTTAAGTATTCAAAACTATTTAAAGACTCATATGTTAAAGAAATATACTTTGAAAAAAAATCAATTCTTTTTAAAACTGATTGAAGATGATTTATATAATACAATTATTGTTCTAGCAAAACAGATGCAACATGGTTTATTTGAACTCTCTGCTTGTGAAGAAAGAGTTTATGATAAGATTCAAGATATTGAACTTAAAGGTTTTATTGATCGTGTAGATTTATATCAAAATTATTTAAAAGTCATTGATTATAAATCTTCGAATAAAGAATTGAATTTAGAACTAGCACGTTTAGGATTTAATATGCAAATGTTGATTTATTTAGAAATGTTATCAAAGAATAAAAACTATGATAAAGGCGCTGTTTTGTATTTTAATACAAAGAAAAGAATGTTAAAAAGTGAGATTTCTATTTTAGAAAAACAAGATCCTGAAAGTTTTTTTAAACTTTATAAAATGGATGGCTATAGTGTAGATGACACTTATTTAGAAATTGATCATGAAATGGAACAAGAAAGTGATATTATCAAGATCAAACTTAAAAAAGATGGTAGTCCTTATAGTAACGCTAAAATTATTTCTCATGATGAATTAGATACCCTTTTACAAGAAATCACTTTACACATTCAAAGTCTTTACCAACAAATGATTACTGGAGATATTCGTATTTATCCAACACGTAGTGATAATCCAAACATTGATATGCATATTAATCCTTGTCGTTTTTGTCATTATAAAGCCATTTGTAATTATGATATTTTCTATAATGAAGATCATCAAATTGAATTAGGAGGTCAAAATGAAGAAAGATAAAAGTTTAAATGATGAACAAAATCTCGCTGTTTATAGTCGTGGAAGTTCTATTTTAGTTTCAGCACCTGCTGGTTCTGGAAAAACAAAAATTCTTGTTAATCGTATGATGTCTTTAATTGAAGATGATCATGTAAGTGTAGATTCTTTACTTGTTTTAACTTTTACGAAAGCAGCTGCTTTAGAAATGAAACAAAGACTTGTAGAAAGTTTAAATAAAAGAATTCATATTGTTGATGATTCTTTAAAAGTACATTTAGAAAAACAAAAGATATTATTAAATGATGCTTATATTACAAATTTCCATTCTTTTTGTAGTGATTTATTAAGCCAATATGGCTATACAATTCATTTGGATTCTAAGTTTGAAATTCTTGAAAACCCTACTTTAATTAAAGAAAATATTTTAAATCAATGTCTTGAAAAATGGGTTCAAGAAAAAGAATTTTATGATTTTTATCAAGAAAATTATACTGGTTATCAATTTAATTCTTTTAAAGAAATTCTTTTTCAATTAGATAATTTATCACATACTGTTTATCATTTTGATGATTATTTAGATCAAGTGAAAATAAAACTTTATGATCGTGTCATCAATGATCAAACAATTGAAGATACGCCTTTTGAAAAACCATTAAAAAAAATATTACACGAAGCTTTTCAAGAAGCCTATGATAGTTATTTAAAGCTTGAAGATTATTGTCAAACATATGGTTTAGGTTTTTACTTTGAAGAAACAAAGAAATTACCTGCACCACATACTGTTTTAGAAAATTATTTTCAAAATTTAAAAGAATGTTTTAATCAAGGAAAATATTTTTCAATGGGTATAGAAATTGAAAAACATCGTATGGCTAGTTATAAAGATGTTGATGATTCAATCAAAGAAACATATAAATCCTTATTAGATCAAACTAAAAACACTTTTAGTAAAGCTTATCAAAAATGTATGCCTTCTTCGATTGAAGAATTAAGTGAGGTTTTAAAAGTTTCTTATCGCCATTTAGAAATCTATTTAAAATATCTTAAAGAATTTCAAAAAGAATACCAAGCTTATAAGAAATCTCTTTCTTATTTAGATTTTAATGACCTTGAACAATATACCCTTCAATTATTAAGTGAAAATCAAGGGGTTGCTCAAACTCTTTATCAACAATTTCATGAAATTATGATTGACGAATACCAAGATACAAATGAAATTCAAGAAAATTTGATTTTATTAATTTCTCGTTTTCAAGAACCTGAAATTAATCGTTTTATGGTTGGGGATATGAAACAATCGATTTATCGTTTTAGAAAAGCGGATTTAGATATTTTTAATGAAAAATATCTCACTTATGGTCTTGAAGATAATAATCAAAGAATCGATTTAAAATTCAATTATCGTTCAAATAAAATTGTTTTAGATAGTATTAACTATATCTTTAATGCGATTATGGATCGTCGTTATGGTGGTTTGGAATACGACAATGATCCTCATGCCCAACTAAATTACGACTTTTTACGAAAAGAAAAATGTGATACTGATGAAAAATTACAACAAGCCATGTTACGTTACGATCAAGAAAAACGTTTCGATAGTGAAATCATGCTGGTTTTAAAACCCGAAGATGAAACAGTGGATATGATTGAATATGAAGCAAAAATGATTGGAAAAAAAATTCATGAGATGGTTAGTCATCTTGAACTTGATTTTTATACTGGAAATCGCTTGGCAAAGTATCAAGATATTGTTGTTTTGATGAGAAATGTTGCTAATTTTATAACTTATAAAAAGGTCTTTGATGCTATTTCTATTCCTAATTTAATTGTTCTTACTAAAGGATTTTTTGAAAGTAATGAAATTTTAGATTGTGTTTACTTTTTAAAAGCATTAGATAATTGTTTAGATGATTTGGCACTTATTTCATTGCTTAAAGGAAATTATAAAAAAACACGCTTTGATGAAAACTGGCTTTACCTTCATAAAATAGAAAATACATCTATGTATGAATCTTTAAAACAAGCAGCTGATCAAGAAGCGATTGATTTTTTAAACTATTATCATAAAATGCAAGAATTTGCTAGAAATCATCCAGTATATGAAGTTTTAGAAAAATTTATTAAAGAAAACGAATATGATCTATTTATCAGTTCTCTTTATAATGGTAAACAACGCTATGCCAATGTTCAACTTTTAATTGAAATGTTGAAAGCAGATGAAGGTCTTTCTTTATATCAAATCGTTCATAAATTTGAACAAACAATGACTTTAGGAATTGATTATAAACCTGCTACCCTTTCAAGTGATGGTGATGCTGTTACTTTTATGACGATCCATCAATCAAAGGGACTTGAATTTCCTATCGTAATCGTTAATCAAATGAACCATCAATTTAATTTTGCTGATGGAAAAGCACCTTTAATTCAAGATAAAAATTTAGGAATCATTTTAAATCCTCATCAAAAACAAGATTTAGGAGATTTTCAAAATGTCCTTATTGAATATCCACATCCTTTACGTGGTATCTTTTCAACAGTTCTTGATAATGAAACCATTAATGAAGAAATGCGTATTCTTTATGTAGCTCTTACAAGAGCATCTCAAAAGTTGATTTTAACGGGGGGCTTAAAAGAGATTAATATGATTGAAAAATGGCAAAAACAAGTCATTGATTATGCGCTGGATGCTTCATGTCATCTTTTACCTGCAACGATTCGTAAATCAAATCAAATGTTGAATTGGATCATGCTTGCTTTAATACGTCATCCTGATTTTATTCAACAATGTATTGATTTATCATTATTTGATGAAAAAATTAAAAATTATTATGATTTGGATCAAGTAAAAAATAACGCTTTACAATTAAAACTTTATCAAGAAAACACGATGCAACTTAATACCTGTCATTCTAAATTTCATACATCAATTATTGATGTTCATACAATTGATGAATATATCTATCCAACAAGTCAAATAGAAAATAATGATCGAGAACTTTATTTAAAAAATAGTCAATTTAATTATCAAAACAAAGCACCTTTTGATAAAACAGTAGCAGTTACTTCTATTATTGATGATGGAAATCGTTTTTTTGAAAGAGATGATGAAGAAAATGAATCATCAATGAAAGCAACTGATCGAGGAACTCTTGTTCATTTATTTTTAGAATTATATCCTTTAGATAAAGAATTAAATTTTGAAGAATGTTTTCAAAATATTATACAAAGATCTTTATTTAATGAAGAAGCGAGAACTCTTTTAAATCAATATAAGGTTCATTTAGAAAGCTTTATTGAAAGTGATATTTATCAATTGATGTTAAAAAGTTCATATTGTTATAAAGAAAAAGAATTTTCATTTTTAAATGAAAATAAACAAATTATTCATGGTATTTTTGACGTTTTATGTATTAACGAAGATAAAATAACAATCATTGATTATAAGACAGATACATTAGCTAAAAATAGTTCTGATGAACTCTTAAAAGAACTTCATCAAGGTCAAATGTATTATTATAAAAAGATTATGAAGCAAATGTTTCCAAATAAAGAAGTGGAAGCTATTGTTTATTATTTACACATTCATCGTTATGTTACACTTTAGGAGGTTTCTATGAAAATATTAATTGCAAGTGATTCTTATAAAGGAAGTTTATCTTCTTTAGAAGTATCTAAAAGTATTCAAAAAGGATTTAAAGAAGTTTTTGAAGATGTTTCTTTTAAAACGCTATCAATGGCTGATGGAGGAGAAGGAACAACACAAGCTATTGTTGAATCCTTAAATGGTCAATATGTAACAATTGACTGTCATAATGCCTTACAAGAGCCTATTCAAGCAAGCTATGGTATCACTAGTCAAGGAGCTATTATTGAAATGGCAAGTGCTTCTGGACTGCCTCTTGTTAAAGAAAAGAAAATTAGAGAAGCAAATACAAAAGGAACTGGTGAACTTATTAAAGATGCACTAGATCGTCATTGTCAAAAAATCTATCTTGGAATTGGCGGTTCAGCTACCAATGATGGTGGGATTGGAATGGCTCATCATTTAGGAATTCGTTTTTTAGATAAAAATCACCAAGTTTTAGAACCTATTCCTGAAAACTTACCTTTCATTGAAGATATTGATACTCATCAACTTGATTCTCGAATAAAAGATACACAAATCATCGTCATGTGTGATGTAACAAATCCACTTTGTGGTAAAACAGGTGCCAGTACTATCTATGGCCCTCAAAAAGGAGCTAATGAAAAGGATATTCAATTTTTAGATCAAGGATTAAAACATCTTGTAAAAATATGTATTAAAAAAGGCTATCAAGATTATAGTGAAGAAGCTGGTTCTGGAGCTGCTGGTGGTTTGGGATTTAGTTTAATGACGTTTTTAAATGCTAAACTACAAAGTGGAATTGAAACTGTTTTAGATGTTGTTCATTTTGATGAATACGTCAAAGATTGTGATCTTGTTATTAGCGGTGAAGGACGTATTGATCATCAATCAATGTATGGAAAAGTACCTACTGGAGTGAGTCAAAGAGCAAAAAAATATGGTGTTGACACAGTTTGTATTGTTGGCTCTATTGGAGAAAATGTTGGTGATATTTATGATTGTATTACCACGATTGAAAGTTGTATCGATCATTGTTGTCCTTTAGAAGAAGCTTTAGAAAATGCTGGTGAAAATGTTTATAAAGCTGCTTTTAGGCTTGCAAGAAGTATCCAATTAGGGCAAAAGATGCGTCACTAAACGCATCTTTTTTGTTTCATAAAATTCCAAAAAGCAACTCCAATGATAATTATATAACCGATTACACTATAAACATCAGGTACTTGATTTAATAAGAAAAATCCAAGTAGAGCTGCAAAAATAACTTGTGTATAATCATAAATCGATATTTCTTTAGCAGGTGCATATGTATAAGCATTCGTAATTGAAAATTGTCCTCCTGCTGCCATTAATCCTGCCATGAGTAAACAACCAATTTGTTGAAGTGTCATAGGTTGAAAATGAAAAATTAAATAAGGTACAACAGATAAACATGAAAATAATGAGAAAAAGAAAACAATTTTTGCTCCAGCAACACCTTGTTGTCCTAATTTTCTAACACAGGTATAAGCAATCCCTGCTCCCATCGCTCCTAAAACTCCAATAAACGAATTTATATTACTTACAAAATGAATAGAAGGTTTAATTACAAATAAACTTCCTATAAAAGCAATCACAACTGTTACTTTTTGAATCGTATTTGCTTTTTCTTTTAAAAATAATGAAGAAAAGATAATAACGAAAAATGGTGATAACTTATTAAGCATAGATGCATCACTTACTAATAAATGATCTACTGCATAAAAATTACATAAGATACCTATCGTTCCAAAAGTAGAACGTAAAAGCAACATCGGTATATCCTTCTTTTGATAGGTAAAACCTTCTTTACTTTTAATTAGAATAATAAATGCAAAAAGTGCTGCAATTAAATTACGAAAAAAACTTTTTTGAATAGATGATAAATCACCTGATAACTTAACAAAAACATTCATACTTGCAAAAAAGAATGCTGCCATCATAATAAATAACATTCCCTTTTTTGTATCGTTCATAAAATACCTCCTTAAAACAAAAGAATAAGGACACTGTCCTTATTCAGTAATTTTAACAACTTGATGTGCTTGAAGACCACGATCTCCTTCAACTAATTCAAACTCAACCTTTTGTCCAGGATCAATTGTTTTAAATCCTTCTTGAACAAGTTGTGAATAGTGGAAGAAAATATCTCTTTCTTCACCTTCCATGTTGATAAATCCAAAACCTTTATCTTTGTTAAAATTCTTTACAATACCAATAGCCATGAACACTTCTTCTCCTTCTTTTTTATCTACTTAATATTTTACATCATATTGCTTATCTAGACAACCACATTATTCTAAAATTAAAACATTTTTCACCAATTTTTTTTCTACAAGTTCTTCTATTAAATCTGTTGGTGAAATAATACGATATTTAAAAACTTGTGTTTGTTTAGAAAGAGTGATATTCATTTTTTTTAATGAACAAACCACCAGCTCACTACAATATAATTCTTGATCACTTGATAAATCCATTTGATAATCATAAGGATAATTTAAATAATCTAAAGCATTTTTCAAAAAATCTTTAATAAAAGTATTCTCTTTTAAAAAACGAAAACATGTCATGGCTTTTAAATAAGACTCATTTTTTAAATTAGCCATTTGATCAAAGGTACGTATCTGTACACCTCCAACATTTGCATCTAAAACAAGTATTTCCTTTTGCGTTTTATACATCTTCATGATTTTTTCATAATATGGAAAAGAAGTATCCAAAAGTTCTTGAACTTGTTTTAAACTTCCTAAATAGATAAGTGTATGTTTCCACCTACCAGGAATCGCAATATTTGAAATATAATGACTATTTTCAATATTAATAATATCCCCACATTGCAACTTTGAAAAATTTTCTGAAACCTCTTCATAACTAAAATTTTCCTTTTGAGTTGATACCTCGATATCTTTTTTTTGTGTACATCCCACAAGACATAAACATAATATCAAAGCATATATTCTATACACATCATCACCTAGATCATACTTAAACTTACTCTTTTTTTATTTAAATCAACATCTATGACATTGACTTCTACAATATCCCCTATACTTAAAACATCTAATGGATGTTTAATTCTTTGTTTTGACATTTTTGATATATGCACTAAACCATCATTTTTTAAGCCAATATCCACAAAAGCTCCAAAATCAACAACATTTCTAACAGTTCCTTCTAAAACCATTCCTGGTTTTAGATCTTCTATATGAAGAATATCTTTTTTTAAAAGTGGTGTTTGATATTGATCTCTAATTGAACGATTTGGTTTAATTAAACAATCAATAATATCATCTAATGTATATTGGTCAATTTTTAAAGTTTCTATAACTTCTTTTTTATTAATTTTTAATAATTTATCTTTAAGTTCCACTGTTCCTAAATCAGCTAATGATAATTGACATAAATTTAATAAATCTAAAGCTTGTTGATAATTTTCAGGATGAATAGCAGTAGCATCTAATGGATGATCACCATCTAAGACACGTAAAAAACCTATTGCTTGTGTATATGTTTTGGCTCCTAATTTTTTTACATTTTTTATTTCATTTCGATTATGAAATTTACCATGTTCATTTCGATATAAAACAATTTGTTGTGCTACACCAGCATTTAATCCTGCAACATATTTAAGTAATGACTTAGAAGCTGTATTGATATCAACACCAACATTATTTACTGTTTTTTCAACAACGAAATCCAATTGTTCTTCTAAATTTTTTTCAGGAATATCATGTTGATATTGTCCAACTGAAATTGCTTTGGGTTCAATTTTAACAAGTTCAGCAAGTGGATCTTGTAAACGTCTTGCAATTGATACTGCAGATCTTTCTTCTACATGATAATCTGGAAATTCTTCTTTAGCAATTTGACTTGCTGAATAAACAGAAGCACCTGCTTCAGAAATAATAGCAAATTCTACATTTAAATGATGTTCTTGAATAAGTTTAGCAATAAAGGCTTCTGATTCTCTTGAAGCAGTTCCATTTCCAATAGCAATAATTTCAATTTTGTATTTTGAAATAATATCTAATAAAGTTTTAATATCTTTATCATAATTATCTTTAGGTAAAGTAATAAAGACTTTATCAATGTGTAAGACTTTACCTGTTTGATCAACAACTGCTAATTTACATCCTGTTCGATAAGCAGGATCAACACCTAAGACCATTTTATTTTTTAATGGTGCTTGTAATAAAAGATTTTCTAAGTTGACCGAGAAAACTTTTAAAGCTTGTTCATTTCCAATAAGTTCATATGCATCAATAAGTCCTGCATATATTTTATGAATGCTTGTTCATTAGCTTTTTCTGTTAATTCTTTTCTTATTTCTCTTTCAATAGAAGGGAATAATAATCTTTGATAACTATCTTCTACTGCTTTTTGAATGTATGGTAAAAGATTTGTTTCTCTGCTTTTTGTAACACCTCTTGTAATGTATTGTAAATAATAATCTTTATCTCCTTCTATATTTACATTGATTACTTTTTCTTTTTCAGCTCGATTGATTGCT
>OLQN01002016.1_pt1 | contig 14204 bp, 7 predicted proteins | sample 1673181 | NCBI WGS metagenome assembly OLQN01 (sample SAMEA3136763, study PRJEB25190) | human gut metagenome | biome: human gut; feature: human-associated habitat; material: faeces | place: Austria | collected 2013
AGCTCGGCAAACAGTGCGGCATAGGTTGTTATGGTTGGGTTGAAACCAATGGGGGTGAATTCTACCTTGCCGTATTCATTGTTCGTGCCGGTGGAAACTACCACATCGTTCTCATCTTTCACAACGAAGTGGAACTCCTTATCCTTCAGATCGCGGCCGGTCAATTCCTTGGTGGCTACGGGTTTAAACTCGACGCCATCGCCCGCCGTTGCCGTGTAGGTGTTTACAAACAGTGCACTGCCAACGGCTTCGTCGTTCAGCTTATAAACGGGGGTGGTTGCCACAAGTTGGCCTTCGCCGTTATCTTTGACTTCGAAGGTGACCTCGTATTTACGGGTATCGTACTCGATGCCGCCGAGGTTGTTATTCACCTCACTGATGACATAGGTCTTTTCGCCTACGGCTTCATCGAATTTCAGGGTAAACGTAACGTTGCCGTCTGCGTCGTTCTGGGCGGTATCAATGGGGTTATCAGAAACCGTGCCGTTTGTCTTTTCGAACAAATTAAACGAGAATTCGCCCGGGTTCAGTGTGCGTGTGCCGACTTGGACATCCAGTTTCTTGGTGGCGCTCAAAGTTACCGCAACTTCGCTGGTGGAATAGGTGTTGACAAATTTTGCGACGTTGCTTACTTCGGCAGTATCAAAGTAACCGTTCTCGCCGTTGCTCTTATAATAATGGGTTTCGCCGCTTAATTTGCCGTTGCCGTCGTCCTTGACATTAACCACGACCTTATAAACGGTGGTGTCGTAGGCGATGCCCGGAATCGAGCCGCTATCCTCAGAGATGTAGTAAGTATACGTACCCGCGGCGTTGAATACCAACTGTTGATCACTGCCGATGGCGGCGGTTTGATTCAAGCCGGTGACAGAAGCGGTGGTATTGCCCGGCATGGGGGCATTGCCCTCACCTGTCAGGGTGAAATTGAAGGTATCCGTACCGTTCCAATCGCGGCCATTCAGCACTTTTTCGACATGGAACAGGTCTTTGGCTACAGGCGTGTACGGTTGTGCGTTGTAGGTGTTTACAAACTTGGCTTTTCCGTTTTCGGCGTCGGTATTGCTGTAAGCAACCGTGGCTTCCAGCTGATTGCTTTTGGCATTCAGCGCAACCTTGACGGTGGCGGTGACATCCGCGGCCTTGGTCATACCACTGGCGGCGGGATCCTCCTCGCTGATGGTGTAGGTGTAAGTACCCGCCTTTTTGTAGGTGATTGTACCGAAATCGGGGGCCGGTTTGTCTTGGGTTGCCGTTGCGGTTGCGCCGCCGGCAGTGGGCATCGGGGCAGCGCCTTGCGCCGTAAGGGCAAAGGTGAATTCTTCGCCATCCTTCCAGTCACGGCCGGAAATGCTCTTGCTTACACCCAGCTTGGCCGTGGCTTCACCTGTAAAGGTGTTGGTGAAGGTCACATTTTGGGCGGTTACTGCGTCCCACTGATTGCCATTCCACTTATAGTAGGTGGTCGTGACGGTCAGGGGCTCCTTTTCCGTACCCTCGGCAGAAACCACGGCCTTAATCAGGTACTTTTCTTGGCTGTAAGCAATATTAGCCGTATTATCATTCTCTTCGGTAAGCAGGTAATAATAGGTCTTACCATGGTCATTTGCCAGCGTGTAGGTAATATCACCAAAGGTAATCTCACCAGCCGCATTGTTGACGGTGTTTGCCGCGTTGCTAGGCATGGGGATGTTGGCGTTGCCGGTCAGCTCATCGTTGCTTTCGTTTACCGTTGCAGGTTCGAGTTTGAAGTGGAACTGACCGTCGGTCAAAGCCATCGGATTGCCTAGCTCATCCTTGTAGACTTTCGTAGCCTCAATACTGAGCGTCTCGGTGTCATCCTCAAAGGTGTTGGTAAACGTGACATTCTGCGCATCTGTGGCTGTGTCATCACCGAATATATGCTGAATATCAGCGGATTCCATTTTCAGCTTGCCGCTGCCGTCGTCCGTGATGGTAACCGTCACACGGTAGAAGGAGCTGTCATACGAAACACCTGGAATCTTATCGCTGTCGGCGGGGGCAACTTCGGTGATGTCGTACATATACGTGCCGGGGTTGGTGAAGGTAACTTTTCCGAAGTTAAAGGAAACACTTGTACCGTCGGCGCCATTGGATCCCGTCACTTCGCGCTTAATATAGTCAGCCCCATCAGGCAGCGGTGCGCCATCGACGGCCACCAACCGGAAGGTAAAGCGATCGCTTTCTTTCCAAGCGCGGCCCTGCAAAATCTTTTCGCCATCGAACGGGTAATCGGCGTTCGTCGGGTCTGCCACAAACGGAGCGGGCTCATAGGTGTTTGTCACCGTAACTGCCTGGGCTGTACCTGCCGTGACTTTGCCCGTGCCGTTCGTAATGCTCTTTTGGGTATAGCCAGGCAGAGTTTCTTCCGTGATGGCATAGGTGCTGTCCGCGGGCAGACCCACAATCTCGGCAGTCTGGTTGGCTTTCAGCTTGAAATTATCGCCGCTCTGGATGGTTTGAGTTCCATCAATGCCTTTAACAGTGTACACGGCATCGGCGTCCAAGTTACTGCCCGTCAACTCAAACTTCATCGTAAATTCGGTGTCGTCTTTCGGGGTCAGACCGTCGGCGGATTCAACTTTCTTGGTAACCTTCAGGCCGCCCTTGGCGTTCATGGTCAGCTTACCGTTGTTGCCAAGGTACAGCACACCCTCGTTTGCGTCAAGATCCCACTGGAAGTCAATGCGGCGCTGCGCGGTGTCGGTTGTATTTGTTTCCTTATCGCCCAGCTGGTTATCAATGGCGGAGGGCAAGCTGCCTTTTTTGATGCCCTTCTTGATGTAGCTCTTGCCATCTTTTGTAATAATGCACGCATTGATTTCGTCCTGAGTTGCAATGCTAACGGGCACATAGTCGGTCACGGGGGGAAGCGTTTTATTATGATCAGCGGGATCAAGCATCAAGTAGTTCAGCTGATAGTAATAGGTCTGTTCCTGCTCTACCACTGTGGCCGGCGTATACTTAGCATTTTCGCCTTCACCTGTTTTGGTGTACAGCAGGGTATCCTCGGTGTGATAGTAGTAGCTGTTGCTTGTTGCCGGGGTAAAGGTGGCAGTGGTCAGGCCGATGGTTTTGTTGCCGTCTGCCGTTGTTTTGCTGCCGTCATATTTGTTGGAGTAGAAGCTGATTTTGCCGTCTTTGGCGTTTTTCGCAACATAGGCGGCAAGGTCGGGGTCGTCGGTAAAGTTGCCGGACGCAATCCGGTTGCGCGCAGTATCTTTAAGGCCGACAGAGTAGATGACACTGATGGGCTGGGCGTTGTTGACTTCCAGCTTGGGGGTGTTATCGGTGTTTGTGATCTTATAATACCGCAGGGGCAGCATACTGGCAGGAATCTTAACCTGCACATGGTCGCCGTTACCGTCGCTGCCGCGGGTGACGGTGATTTTGATGTGCTTTAAATCGGCTGCATTGGGGTAGGCGCCGCTGACCGTGCTGTTATGCGTGCCCTCAAAGGTATAGGTATCTACATTGCCATCTTCGGAAGTGGTTTTTGTCACTTTCTTAAAGACATTTTCGGCAAAGGCAACAGCCTCAAAACCTTTGACTTCCATATAATCGCCCAGGGTATCATCGAAAGTCACATAACCCTCGTTCTGGGGGTCATCCGTAACATACGTGGGGCCTGCCGATGGGGTAGATACGGATGTAAAGATGCTCTCAAAGACATTGTTCAACTCAGTCGCGCTGGAAGCTGCCAGATAGTAATCTGCGCCGGTGGCCTTGCCGCCGAAGTACCAGTGGTCGTAAACATAGAACAAGTCATATGTATAAGAATAAGTGGCATTGGGATAGTTGCTGGAGACTGCCTGCATGAACTTGTTTTCTCTTGACGTTCCGTCATTGTCAACTGGGGCGCTCGGTTTAGCACCGCTGAAAATACCAACGGTGTAGATCTCGGCACCTTTATCCTTGATTTCTTTCGCCGTTTTGACAGCATCGGAAGCTACCGACTCCTCAAACGTATTACCCGAGGTAGGCGTACCATCCGTAAAGAAGATGACGACCTTTTTTGCATTGGTGCGCGCAGATGTCAACGCGGCTTTGGCACGATTCATGCCATAGTCCGCCTGGGTGGCACCGGCAGGTTTTACGGCATTGACCTTGGATTTGAGTGTTTCAGCATCGTTTCCCTCGCAGACAGTAAATCCTTGCACAATCTGCGAGTAGTTATACGTATACCTGCCATCACGGTAAGTATCGTTACCCGTAGCCGTGTTTTCATTTCCGGCGAATTTCACGATGGAAAGCCGGATTTTTTATCAGTATCGGTGATTTGCGCGTTCTTTTGCGCAGCATTTTCAATAAAGGCATACACCGCATTTTTCAAAGCCGTTATGCGTTTGGTGCTGTCGTTCTTTCCCATAGGATCATCCATACTACCGGAGGCATCCAGCACCATGACAATGTCCAGGGGTTGTGTATCGGTGGTGGTGGTAGACGCATAGGAGGACAGTGCCGACAGCGCAACCAGAAAATCGGCGCCTTTGTCTTTGGGCACCGCGATGGGGTCCTGTTTTTCCAGGTCACCGCTGAAGGTGATTTCGTTTTCCTCCACCGTTTTGTCGGCCCAAATACGACCTGTGGTGGAGTTGTTATAGCCCTGCGTATACTCCCACGCGTTAAACGTGTCGGGGTCGCTGATGGCCACAGAGTTGGCTGTTCCCTCAGCACCCCCCGTTGCATACGCGGGGACAGGAACCAGCACCGTGAACAGCAGCGCCAGCATCAACAGGGCGGTTTGCAACCGTACAAATTTGCTGTGCATAATTTCCATTCAATCCTTTCTTTCCTTGGTAGAAAATTTATCATAAACAGGGGCGTGCCCCTGGTATGCCCGTTCGTGTTGCACAAAGCAACATGGCACATTTTGTCGAATTTAACCTATTTTTGCCGAATTTAACCTATAATAAGATATGATAGCACGTGGAGTGGGTAAAATCTATTCGCATAGTTACACGAAAATAATGACTAAAAAATGGGCTGTTTGCACAATATGTGGTGGTTGGGTCGCCTTATAACGCCAACGCTCTTAATCATGCTTAATCAAAATAATCTCCCCAGCCCTCGTCATCGTAGCTGTAGTCGTCATAGTCGCCCCAGCCGTCACCGGGGTCAGACCAGGGGTCGTAGTCCTCGTAATACTCTTCCTCGTAGTCAAAGGTGTCGCCGTAACCGTCGTCCTCCCAGCCTGCGTCGTTGGATTCGTAATACTGGCCGTCATCGTCAATGTAGTAGCTGTCGCCATAGCCGATGAACTCGTTGTAGGTGCCGTTCCAGTACCAGACATCCCCATCATCGTCGTTCCAGTAATAGGGCGTGCCGTAATCGCCGGAATCGGACCCCGTTGTGCCGCCCGTGCTGCCCGTCCCGGTGGTTGTGGCAGCCGGGGCGGGCGCAGCGGTGGGTACCGGCTTGGGGGCGGTGGCCCAATCAGTTGTATAACTGCAGGTGGCAAGCATGTTGCTGCGGATGGTGTTATAGTTCTGGATGCGGCTTTCCAGCGAGGTTGCCATAGATACCAGCGCGTAGCCGGTAGGCCTGTAGTACCGCATCTCGATGATGCCGCGCACCGGCTCGGTGGGGGCGTCCTCGAACACCGAGGGGTCCAGCCAGACATAGCCGGTGATGCTGTAGTAACTGCCGCCATCGATGCAGTCCGACGCGACGGTCTTTAAGATCTTGCCGCTGTACATCGATTCCAGCTGCTGGTTGAGCATCTGCTCCATATAGGGCTTGGCGGCGGCCAGCCCCTGGGTCAGTTTGTCATCGTAGCCGGAGATCGGCTCAAAGCCGAAGAAGATGTTGGAGTAATAGTCCTCGGTCCCGGCCTCCATCTCGGCGTTAAAGGCCAGCGCGTTGGCAATGCCGGGGATGGTGCTTGTGTTCATCTGCACTGGGTACTGGATGGTAACGTTGGCAAAGCTGTCCGGAAAATTGGCGGTCATGTTCAGATCGTCCGCCGCATCGGGCAGCAGCATGATGTAATCCCAGGCGGTCAGCGTGTTGCCATCGGCATCCACCAGGCCGGAACCTGTGGGGGTAAAGCTGGTCAGCAGGCTGCCATCGTCCATGCTCAGGGTAATGCCGTCCCCCTCGTGGGTGTATGCACCGGGGCCGACCTGGTCGCCGTAAACATTGATAGCGACCCACTCGTTATCCTCGTTGATGACCATATAAAAGGGCATGTCATCGTATTTCCAGCAGCCGGCGTAGGCAGAAAGGTCCTTGGCGGCGGTGGCCACAGCTTCTTCTGGACCGGGTTGGCCGCCGCAGGCGGTAGCGGTCAGGCAGAGGGCGGCCAGCAGCGCAGCGGCAGTTCTTTCGCGTTTTTTCATGGGTCTTCCTCCTTTTTCAGCTTGCTGTTGTCGACAAAAGGGTATAAAAAAACCACTGTACTTTATATTGTACAGTGGATTATGGCAGGGCGCTATTAACCAAAGGTTAGAAATTGTCACTTTCCAGCAAATCGATCAACCGCTTGCGTTTGGTGCGGGTGTCGCCCTCAATATGTAGTTTGGAATAAATCTGGTTGCTGTACTGCTTCACGCTCCCCTCGGAGAGGTACAGTTTTTGGCCGATCTCCCGGTTGGTCAGGCGGGCGGCGATCAGGACGCAGATCTCCCGCTCGCGGTCAGTCAGGCAGCTCAGAGCGGCGGGGGTGGCCTGGCTGTGGCGCAGTTCGCCGCAGCGGCGTTCCAGCCGGGCACCCAGTGTGTTGACGCGCCGGGTAAAATCATCCTGCGGGCAGGCCTGCAGCAGCGGGGCCAGGTAGCGGTAGTTCTCGGCCAGGGGCAGGGCCAGGCCGTCTTTCTTGGCTTCAAACAGGGTCTCGCACAGCAGGCGGGCGGCCTCGGCCCGCTTGTTCAGCATAGCGTAGGCGGCGGAGGTCTGGATGCGGATGTATAGCGACACCGATTCATAATGGAACAAACCGCAGGTATGCAGCAGCTTTTCGCTGCGGCCAATGACCTTGGCCCACTCCTGCTGGGTTAGGTAGACCTGGTTCTCGATCAGCTGCATCATGGGCAAGGCGGGGGCTAAAAAGTTCATCGATTCCAGCTGGTGGGTGCGGAACGTCTCGGGAATGTGATCCTCCTTGCCCAGCAGGGCGTAGAAGTAGGCGCAGCAGGCATCCCACAGGCGCAGCCAGGCCAGGTTGTGATGCTCGTGCAGAATGTTGCGGCGGTCCTGCGGGGTACAGCGGGGGCTACCCTGGTTCAGCAGGTAGAGCCGCAGGGCCAGAAAGTCGCAGCACAGGGCGATGTTTTCCTGCCCGTTGCCCTCGATGGCGGTGTAGGTGCGCTCCAGTTCAATCTGGGCATCGTCCAATTCACCCCGCAGCAGGGCGGCTTCGCCCCGCATGACCAGGTCAGCGCCCTGGCCGTGGTCGTTGGTGATGCGGCAGTAGCAGGGCATGCAGCGGTCCATCTCCACCAGTTCCTCGTCCAGCAGGCCGGGGCCGCGATGGAACATCCACAGCACCGAGGGGGAACCGAAGGTCCAGCCGCCGGTGCTGTGGATGCTGATCGCCGGGCGGCGCATCAGGTCGGCGGCGCGGCGGTGCATCCGGCCCATGGCGGCGATGTCGTTATACACCAAAAAGCTTTCGATCAGGTAGCACTCGCCCAGCAGGTTGCCGCGCTGCTCCTCGTCCCATTCGGGGTGTTCCTCCAGACTGGTCAGCAGCAGGGCCTTGTATTGCAGCATCCGGGGGATCTGTTTCCAGTTGAACATGCAGCGCATCAGCACCAGCAGGGCCGTGGGGTGGGCCTTCAGTGCCGCCTGCGGCCAGGTGGCCAGGTCCGCCAGCGTGGCAGCGGCGGGCAGGGTAGCCAGCTGGATGCCGGCATCTTTCTCCACCACCCGCAGACAGCCATCGAAATTGCTGCCCTCCCGGTAGGCGGCCAGGGCGCGCAGGTAGCAGCCGCGGCGCTCAAACCACTGACCGTAGCGGCCGTAGTATAAGGCCTGCTTTTCCTGCGGCAGGGTGCGGAACGCCCGGGCGGCACAGTCTTTCATTACATGATGGCAGCGGTACAGGTCGCTGTCCGGCAGACGTTTGACAAAGGCATTGCGGCTGGTCAGCTCGGCCAGCAGGGCGGCGGCATCCGCCCGCCCGGTGACGGCCTCGGCCATCTCGATGGTAAACTCATCGGCCAGACCCAGCACGGTCAAAAACTCTTGCTGCATCGGCGGCAGCGGATCGATCATGGCGGCGGTGAACAGGTCGTAGATGTCGGAGCTTTTGTCTGGCAGGGAGCCGCGGTCCTCCAGCGTTTGCAGGCTCAGGTAGACGGCGGAGAACCAGCCCTCGGTAGCGAACAGCAGCTTTTCCACGTCCGCGTCGGAAAGCTCGCCCCCGCAGCGGCGGATGTAAGCGCCCAGCCCGGCTTTGTCCAGCCGCAGCTGCTTGGGGCCGAAAATGCACACCCGGCTGCTCAGCTGCACCAGCGCGTTATCCCACGGATGGCGGTCGCGGGTGGCGACGATGATATGCACGTTCTCCGGCAGGCGCAGCGCCCACTTTACCAGAAAAACAGTGCTGCGGTGATCCTGCAGCAGATGGAAGTCATCAAGGAAGATATAGCAGGCATCTGGTCCGGCCAGTGCGTCGTTCAAATCGTCGATCAGCATGGCGGCTGTGGCGGCATCCTGGGGGCAGTCGTAGCCCTGCAGCACATCGTACCCGGCACGGTCAAAGGCGTACTGCACGCTCTGCCAAAAGATGGGCAGGCTGTCTGAATACATGCTGATGCGCACCACGCGGGTGCCCGGCTGCTGGGCGCACTCGCCCAGGTACCAGTTTACAGCGGTGGTCTTGCCGTAACCCATGGGGGCCACCACCAGTGTCAGCGCATGGCGGCCGATGCCGCGCAGCTCTGCCTGCAGCCGGTCCGAAAAATAGAGGGTATTGAGATTGACTTTCCTTTTTTGCATCTTGTCACGGCCTTGTTCGATTTGTACGACCTTATACATTATAATTAGATACATTATACAATAAAGAGAACCGGAACGCAAGCCCCGCTATTGACATACAGACGCGAAAAGTGTATACTAGCTACAACTCATCGGAGGGCAATTTGTTCATAAGAAACAATAGCCGGATAAGATGGCGGGTTGAAATACCTGCTTCTTATCCGGTTTTTTGTTGTGGCACAACACAAACGAGGTGCAATATAGAGAAACAACAGGAGAATACTTTTGTCCAGGGTAAAATTTTGCAGCCGCTGATCGTTTTTTGCGCTGCCGGTGCTGTTCGCCCTGTTTTTGCAGGCTATGTACGGCGCGGTGGAGCTGCTCATCGTGGGCAAGTTTGCCTCCCCGGCGGACGTGTCGGCAGTGTCCACCGGCTCGCAGATCATGATGACGCTGACCAACCTCGTCAGCAGCTTTGCCATGGGCACCACAATCTTGCTGGGCCAGCAGATCGGCTGCGGCGAACGCAAAAACGGCGGCCGCACCGTGGGCACGGCCATTGTCATGTTCGCGGTCCTGGCCGTGGCCATGACGGCGGTGCTGGTGCTGCTTGCCCCGCAGATCAGCAGCATCATGAACGCCCCGGCGGAAGCCTTTGCCAAGACCGTCAGCTATGTGCGCATCTGCGGTGCGGGCATGCTGGTCATCGTGGCGTATAACCTTATCGGCTGCATCTTCCGCGGGTTGGGGGATTCCCGCACGCCGCTGCTGACGGTGGTCATTGCCTGCGCATGCAACATTGCGGGCGACCTGCTGCTTTGCGCCGGGCTGGGCCTGGGCACGGCGGGTGCGGCCATCGCCACTGTGGCGGCCCAGGTGGTCAGCGTGTCGTTCCTTATTATATTGGCCATCGTCAACGCCATGGGCGTTACGGCGTCGGCAGGCGTGGGCGTGGCCGAGAAAGTCTGCGCCTTTATCATGCGGATCTCCTCGGCCTTCATGCAGTCTATCTCGGCCTTTGTGGCCCAGAACTACGGTGCCGGCCGCATGGACCGCGCCCGCAAGGCGCTGCACTACGGCGCGGCGGTGTCCTTCGTCATCGGCGTAGGGATGTTCTTCCTCGCCTACTTCTACGGGACCTGCTGGCGGCATCTTCTCCTCGGACGCGGAAGTCATCGCCGCTGCGGCGGATTACCTGCGTGCCTACGCCATTGACTGCCTGTTTACCTCCATCTTCTTCTGCTACACAGGCTACTACAACGGCATCGGCCATACGCGGTTTGTCATGCTGCAGGGCATCGCAGGTGCCTTCGGCGTGCGTGTGCCGGTGTCCTACCTCATCAGCCGCACCGCCAACGCCACGCTGTTCCATATTGGTCTTGCGACGCCGCTGTCCTCCATCGTCCAGCTGCTCCTCTGCCTGGGCTTTATGGTGTATTTGAAACGGAAAAAACCAGAACAAACGGTTCAGTAAGGATGTGAAGCCTGAGAGGCCTCTCCCTCCGTCTGCGCTAACGCGCAGCCACTGCTCCCCCTTTGGCGCTTTGCGCCACCTCCCCCCGTATCGGGGGAGTCTGTCTCCCAGGGGGAGGCTCTTTTGTTTATAGATGCGCATAAAATGCGCATAGCAGGCAACCCTTTATAAGAGATATTTTGTAAGGGGGCAACCACATGCAAGAGATGTTTTGTTTCCAGTGCCAGCAGACGGCGCACAATACGGGGTGCGATGGTAAGGCCGGGGTGTGCGGCAAAAAGGCGGATACCGCCAACTATCAGGATGAAGTCATCGGCGCGCTGATCGGCCTTGCGCAGGCGGTGCAGGCGGGGACAGTCACCGACCGCACCGACGAGCTGATGCTGAAAGGGCTGTTTACCACCATCACCAACGTGAACTTCAATAACGAGACGATCCTGCAAATCAAAAACGACATAGAGAAAGAGAAAGCCGCCGTCAGCACCACCCACTTTGCGGATTATGATATGGCCGAGCTTTGGCGGGCAGGGGAGGACGTGCGGTCGCTGAAATCGCTGATCTTGTTCGGCCTCAAGGGCATGGCAGCCTATGTCTACCACGCCCGTGCCCTGGGCAAGACCGACCCCGCCGTGAACCGCTATTTCTACGAGGCACTGGCCGCCCTGGGCGAGGAAAAATCACCTGATGACCTGCTAAAACTGGTGCTGAAAACCGGCGAGGTCAACTTGGCCTGCATGGCCCTGTTGGATGCCGCCAACACCGAAGCCTACGGCGACCCGGTGCCCGTCACCGTGCCGCTGACGATTGAAAAAGGACCGTTCATCGTGGTAAGCGGCCACGATCTGCACGATTTAAAGCTGTTGCTGGAGCAGACCGAGGGCAAGGGCATCAACATCTACACCCACAGCGAGATGCTGCCTGCCCACGGTTACCCGGAGCTGAAAAAGTATCCCCATTTAAAGGGCAACTTTGGCACAGGATGGCAGAACCAGCAGACCGAGTTCCATAATATCCCGGCGCCCATTCTGTTTACCACCAACTGCCTGATGCCGGTGCGGCAAAGCTACTGCGACCGGGTGTTCACCACCTCGGTGGTCTCGTACCCGGAGATCCCCCACATCGGCGCGGACAAGGATTTTACGCCGGTCATTGAAAAGGCGCTGGAGTGCGGCGGCTACCCGGATGACCATCCCATGACCGGCATGAACGGCGGCCACACCGTCACCACCGGCTTTGCCCGCAACGCCGTGCTGGCCCATGCGGGGGAGATCGTGCAGCTGATGAAAAGCGGCAAAATTCGCCACATCTTCCTCATCGGCGGGTGCGACGGCGCGGCTCCCAGCCGCAGTTATTACACTGACTTTGCCCGCATGACCCCCGCAGATACGCTGATTTTGACCTTGGCCTGCGGTAAATACCGGCTGAACGATATGGACCTGGGCAGCATCGGGGGCATCCCACGCATCTTGGATTGCGGCCAGTGCAACGATGCCTACAGCGCGATCCGCATTGCCATGGCCCTGGCCGAGGCCTTCGGCTGCGGGGTCAACGACCTGCCGTTGACGCTGGTACTCTCCTGGTACGAGCAGAAAGCCGTCTGCATCCTGTTGACGCTGCTCTATCTGGGTCTGCAGCACATCTATTTAGGCCCCACCATCCCGGCGTTTGTCTCACCAAATGTATTACAATTTCTGGTGGAAAACTACCACCTGACCCCCACTGGCGACCCCAAAACCGACCTGAAGACCATTTTGCACGAATAAAACCACCCAACGGCAGCACAATAAACAAACGTGCTGCCGTATTTTTGTAAATTTCTGCAAATATTTTGCATTATTTACCTACTAACATATTGACATAGTAGGTAAATAGGTGTATGATACAGCCAATGAATCCGAACAGGAAGCATGAACAAAGACGAAAGGAGAAATGTGCCATGTATACCATCCATGCCATCGCCGCCATCCGCATGTGTTGTCGAATGTTTTGCTCCCAGGCATATCCGTATGGCCGGGCACATTCGTCTTGCTTGTGCTTTGTCGATGTTTAAAGTGTAACTGTACAACATCGTTTGCTGTGTGCCTGGGAGCCTGTAAAAGCCCCCGGGCTTTTGTTTTACCTGTTCGGGTACGTTGAACCGCCGAAACGAAACACAAGAACATAGAAAAATGACAGAGGGGAAACTACCATGAAAAAAATCTTGAAAAAGTCTGCCGCTGCGCTGGCCGCACTTACCTTGACCGCCGCCCTGGCCGGCTGCGGCAGCAGCGCTTCTTCTGCAGCAGCTTCTACCGACACCGCCGCCTCCACGGCTGAAACCTCCGGTGAAAACGAGCTGGAAAAAGTCAAGGCCGCCGGCAAGCTGGTCATCGGTGTCGAAGGTACCTACCCGCCGTTCACCTACCACGATGATAACGGCGAGCTGACCGGCCTGGACGTGGAACTGGGCAAGGCCCTGGCCGAAAAGCTGGGCGTCGAGGTCGAGTTCCAGGAGGCCGCCTGGGACTCGCTGCTCATCGGTATTGACACCGGCCGCTTTGATACGGTCATCAACAGCGTCAGCATCACCGACGAGCGCGCCGAAAAATACGACTTCTCCGACCCTTACTACTACGAAGCCCGCCGCGTGGTCGTGCGTGCCGACGATGACAGCATCAACGGCCCCGAGGACCTGAACGGCAAAAAGATCGCCACCAACACCACCAACGCCTTCATCCCCTGGTACGAGGAGAACGGTGCCGAGGTCGTGGGCATCGATACCAGCGCCGAGGCCATCGACCTGGTCCTCTCCGGCCGCGCCGACTTCCTGGGCACCAGCGTCCCGGTGCTGAACGCCTACCTGGACGAGCATCCAGACGCCGCCGATAAGCTGAAGGCCGCCTTCGTCATCCCCAACTCCGAGGACGTCATCGCCATCCCCGTCCGCAAGGGTGAGCCGGAGTTCCTGGACGCTATCAACGCTGCTCTGGCCGAACTCCGCGAGGAAGGCACCCTGAAAGAGATCTCTGAAAAATATCTGGGCGGTGATTACACCAACTCCGCTTACAGCAATTGATTGCAGGTGATTCGCAATGACGCAAAGACTGCTGGATATTCTGGTATCCTCGTTTCCCCGGCTGGTCCTGTACTGTGTGCAGGTCACCATCCCCCTTACCGTGTGCATCTACATCCTGAGCCTGGTGCTGGGTTTCCTGCTGGCGCTGATTCAAATTCAAAAGATCCCAGTGCTTAAGCAGCTGGCCCGCGTGTATGTCTGGGTGTTCCGCGGTACGCCGTTGATCGTCCAGATGTACATCATCTTCTTCGGCCTGCCGTCCTTAGGCATCACGCTGGATGCGTTCCCGTCGGCAGTCATCGCCTTCTCGCTGAACTACGCGGCCTATATGTCCGAGACCATCCGCGCCGCTATCCAGTCGGTGCCGGAAGGCCAGTGGGAGGCCGGGTACATGATCGGCCTGAGTTCCGGCCAGATCATGCTGCGGGTCATTTTGCCCCAGGCTGCACGGGTGGCATTCCCCACGCTGTTCAGCACCCTCATCGGCCTGACGAAGGACAGCTCGCTGGCCGCCAGCATCACGGTGGTGGAAATGTTCAAAGCCGCCCAGCAGATTGCCTCCCGCACCTTTGAACCCTTTGCGCTGTATTGCGAAGCCGCCTTTGTCTACTTAATGCTCAACACGGTGCTGACCCTGCTGCAAAGCGTGTTGGAAAAGCGCCTTGCCTGGAAACAGCCCAAAGGCAACACCGCACAATTCCCGCCTAACGGCTTAAGCACCGCTCCGGCGGCTGC
>OLQN01002020.1_pt1 | contig 14193 bp, 10 predicted proteins | sample 1673181 | NCBI WGS metagenome assembly OLQN01 (sample SAMEA3136763, study PRJEB25190) | human gut metagenome | biome: human gut; feature: human-associated habitat; material: faeces | place: Austria | collected 2013
GTCTTTTACTTTCTGCTGGGGGAGAGACTTTTGACACAGCCCCGTCCCCGTTAAAGGAGACGGTATCAATACTTGTCTTGCCGTTCTACAACGGACGCACAGATCGTGCGTCCCTACAGGACTCAGTAACACCAGCCAATCGCCAACAGCTAACGGCTAACAGCCACAACGGACGCCCTTTCGCTAGATACCAACTGTGTGTCCTTACACATCGTTACTCGTGAGATTTTCTTCAGATCTAGCTAGCGCAATCCGTTGCTCGGCAATGCTTTTTTTTTACTACCTTTGTGGTGTATAAAAGCTACTCTAACCGAATCTGTTGGGGTTGAGGTTAGGTTGCCTGCTTCTATTGATTTTCCCCTATTGGTGTATGAATAGATATCCTGCAATCGTTGTACAGCTCTTAGCTCTGCTACTCCCAGCTACGCTGATGGCGCAGACCAGCGCATCGACGCCGACAGATTCGCTCGCATGGGCAGCGGTAGACTCGCTCTCAGTCCTTAATCTAGACGAGGTGGTCGTGACGGGTACCGGTACGAACTACCTCCTCAAGAATGCGCCCGTACAGACCGAGATCATCAATGCGAAGACGCTAGAGAGCTACGGATCAGCGACGCTCACGGAGATACTCTCGGGGCTGATTCCGTCGATAGACTTTAGTCATAGCGATATGGGTACCGCCATGCAGATGGGCGGGCTGGGAGACCGCTATATCCTCATCCTCGTCGATGGTAAGCGACTTATGAGCGACCTCGGGGGGCAGACGAATCTAGATATGGTTGACCCGACACGCATCGAGCGTATTGAGGTGGTGAAAGGAGCCTCCTCCGCGCTCTACGGTAGCGACGCTATAGCAGGTGTCATCAACATCATCACCAAGAAGAGCCGTGACAATCTATCCATAGACAATAGCACGCGTGTCGCCTCCTATGGAGTGATCAATCAGTCCAACGCTTTTCAGTACAGGGCGGGCGACTGGACGACGCTGACAGACTTTAATCTAAAGCACTCAGACGGTTGGCAAAACACAACCTACGAAAACCCCAACCGATACGAGAAGCCTGTAACCAACTCGGTCAACAACACCTCCAATCCCTACCTAGACTGGCAGATAGGGCAGCACCTCTACTGGCGACAGGGCAAGCCGCTCTCGGCTTATGTCGAGGGTAACTACTATCGCAAGGATATCCACCGCCCGACGGGTGTGCCCGACTACAAGACCTACGACTTCCGCTATCACAATACTTCCGCAGGTGCAGGTATGCGTTGGCAGACTCCACAGGGAGCTGTCCTGACGGCTCAGATGCAGTACTACAGGCACGCTTATTACTACGTCTACACGGGTGAGACCTGGGCGAAGGAGTTCCTGCCTGGAGGCAAGGAGTTGAGCTTCCCCTACTTCCCTGGAGATGTAGGTCTGCAGAGCAATCAGCAACGCATCACGACAGAGCTCAAGGGGGTCTTCGCACTGCCCTTCGATCAGCGACTTAGCGCTGGTTTAGACCTACATCACAACTGGCTCATAGCACCACACCGACTGGATGAGGATCGGGTTAATGACTTTCAGACGGGACTCTATCTACAGGACGAGTGGACACCTACGAAGAACTTTAACCTGACTGCGGGAGCTAGACTAACCTATCACCCAGCCTTTGGGGCTAAGTTTACGCCCAAGGTCTCTCTCCTCTACAAACTAGGCCCCGTCAATCTGCGTGCTACCTACTCCGAAGGCTTTAAGACCCCTACGATCAAGGAGCTCCACTATCGATACGTTCGTCAGATGGCGATGGTCATACTCCATCTAGGCAACCCAAACCTCAAGGCACAGACTAGTCGCTATGTCTCAGGTAGCGTCGAGTATCACAGTCCAATGGTCAACGTAAGTGTCACGGGCTATGGCAACTTCCTCAACAACATGATCACCCTTGTGACGATCCCGAGTCGAGAGGCTCCAGGGGATCTCATAGCCACCTACAGACCAGCTCGCGTGCGTCAGTACAAGAACATGGACAGCGCCAAGACTTATGGTGCTGATGTCACTGCCAAGTGGCGCATATACAAGCAGTGGACGCTGACCACCAGCTACAGTTACCTCGACACAGAGGCACTCCTCTACGATGACGAGAAGGGCGAGATGCGTCAGGTCACGATCGACGGTATGGCGCACCACCGTGCCACCGTGGGGCTGTCGTGGAGCGAAGCCTTCCTCCACCAGCGCTACAAGCTAGCAGTAGGACTATACGGACGTATGCAGAGTACCCGCTACTATCAGGATGATGGCAATGGCAAGCCCTACCATCTATGGCGTCTCAATACGCAGCAGACGATCATACCTAATGAAAACTGGTCTATCGACCTGAATGTCGGTGTCGATAACCTGCTCAACTACTACGAGACCACACCACACGGTCTGCACTACGGTACCTCGACTCCAGGACGTACGCTCTACATGACGCTGAGCGTACACTTCGGGCGAGCCAAGCAGATTACGCCGACTAAGCGCACCTCTCGGCACGCTCAGGAGGATGAGGAGGATTAGTCAAATCATCGTTCCCCGCCTAACGCACTACACTTTATCTAGCCAACACACACACAAACAAATATAAAATAACTTATAACCCCTATCAACAATGAAGAAGCTATTGACAATCTTATCACTCTGCGCTCTAGGACTGACACTCCTAACATGCGTAGGCTGCACGGAGGACAACAACCTAGCTCTCTCAAATCACGACAAGAAGCTGCAGGCTGTAACCCAGGAGGTGAAGGCAAAGAAGACCACAGACAAGGCTCTACTCCTCGTCTCTTTCGGTAGTACCTGGGATAAGCCTCAGGCGACCTTTAAGAAGGTACAGGAGGCCTTCAAGAAGAAGTTCCCCGACAGAGACCTCTACTTCGCCTTTACCTCTGAGATCTGCATGACACGTTGCGCTCAGAAGGGGTGGAACTACTACGCACCCAAATTCTATCTAGAGGCTCTTGGAGTTGCTGGATACAAGGACATCGCAGTACAGTCACTCCACATCGTACCTGGTGAGGAGTTCCTACGTATCCAGAACTGCATCAAGGACTTCCGCAACGATGGTGATCACCCTGAGTTTGCTAAGACAACCGTCTACCTTGCTGGTCCACTACTAGAGAGCGATGATGACTGCAAGACCGTTGCTGCTGAGCTTCACAAGATCTATGGCACGGCTGTTGCTGAAAACAAGCTCGTCAGCTTCATGGGACACGGTAATCCTGAGAACATGAACTACGGACGCGGTAATGCTCGCTACCTCAAGATTGAGGAGGAGCTCCAGAAGCTCAGCCCCAACTACTTCGTTGCTACTGTCGATATGGAGGGTAACCTGGTAGAAAACTTGATCGCTCGCGCTAAGAAGGCTGGCAAGACCGAAGGCACGATGCTCCTACACCCGCTTATGTCTATCGCTGGTGATCACGCCAACAACGACCTCAAGGGTGGTGTCGATCCTAAGAATCCTGAGGAGGGAAGCTGGCGCTATGAGATGAACAAGGCTGGCTATAAGTGCACCCTTGATGACTGCACGATGAACGGCCTAGCTGACTATCCCGCTATCGTCAACGTCTGGGTAAGCCACATGGAGAAGGCACTCGCTGGCGACCCTCTCTACACTCCTGAAGAGGACGAGAAGTAATCTCAAGCAAAGCACTAAGTGACTGTGGAGGCTCTCCACATGCTCACGGTGGCATCATGTAATCAGTCCCCCATATACACGGATCGTATATGGGGGACTGTGCTATTTGGAGAAACTTGCTACACACCCGCCTTATGACACCCACACCTCTTGAGACTGTTGCAAAAGTCAACAGTCTCACAATCTTGCTTGCAAGATTGTCTAGACTTTGCAGAAAGGATGAAGCGCAAGGCGCTGAGGGTGAGGTCTGAAGGGAGCATACCTCCGTATGTGATCGAAGCCGAGTCCCGAAAGCAACACAGCGATTCGCCTTTATGCAACAGTCTCCTCTTGAAGAAGCCTCCGCACTGCTCGCACAGCTAGAGCAGCGTCGTGAGCCTGACTATGCCGCCTTTATGGCACTACGCACCAAAGTCTCCTCACGACCCGAGAGCGTCCTCGGCATTCGCATGAAGAGGCTACGACATGCCGTAAAGCAGCTCAGTCGCTTGCTTACACTAGATGAAGCCGTCAACCTGCTCCACGAGAGAGCAGTCGCATGGTATGAGTACAAAATCATCTTCGGAGGTGTCATCGCTCGTCTAGCCTCCGCTAGTGAAGGGCTGCCCCTCCTCTATCCACTTTGTGACGGCTGGGCGGTGCCTGACTACTACAAAGAACTCCTCGCAAGCTGGGCCAGTAGGGGAGAGGCGGAGCGACAGATAGTCCTCCGCTCTGTGGCTGCGCATGCTCACGACGCCAATCCCTACGCACGTCGGCTCACCATCGTCGCGTGGCTCGACCTCATACGTCACGACCTAGGCACCCCTAGAGCAGCACTAGACCATATCGCCCCATTGCAACACGATGATGCGTACTACGTCCAGATGGCGATAGCGTGGCTACTTGCCGAGATAACGCTCACAGGCGACGCCTCCCTCGTCGGCGCCATTCGCACAGAGATCACAGACGCCACGCTACTCCGTATGTACGAGCAAAAGCTCCGCGACTCCTACCGTACCGCCCGCTAGCCTCTATGCAACTCATTTGACTGCGAAGAGCTGGACTCAAAAAGAAGAGGACTCAACCGCTTTTGCTCAGCGATTGAGTCCTCTTGTTATGGACAGCGGTCTGTTAGCCGTTTGGGGGCTACTCCCTTTTATGTAGAAGTTTAGAGGGTGGCACCGAGCTGCTTGAGTTGCTGCTGAACCTCATCGATGCGTAGCAGAGCATCGCTCTCTTTCTTGCGCTCGAGGGCGACAACTTCGGGCTTGGCATTGGCGACAAACTTCTCGTTGGAGAGCTTCTTGCGAACTCCTGCGAGGAACTTCTCCTGATGCTCTAGCTCGCCACGCAGACGCTCTACGGTCTTCTCCACATCGATGGCACCCGCCAGCTCGACGGAGTAGGGGACTGTGCCGATGATGAAGTGCTCGGCCGTATGCTCTTCCGACTGATGCGTCTCCGACTTCGTGAGGGCAGAGAGGTTGGCCAACTTGATGACTAGCTCGCTCATACGCTCGGGGTGCTTGCCACTGGTGGTGAGCGCGAGCGACTGCTTCGTTGCTATCTGATGCGTACTGCGTATACTACGTATCTTGGTGATCAGCTCGACGGCATGCTCCATATCGGCGAGTAGCTGCTTGTCAGCCTGCAGCGTGTCGTCTAGATGAGCGTACATGATGGAGTCACCCTCCTGGCGAGGTGCTACATCTTGCCAAAGCTCCTCCGTGATGAACGGCATGAAGGGGTGTAGCAAGATGAAGATCTGCTCGAAGTAGTGAATCGTTCGCTCGTAGACGTCACGACTCATGCTGGTGCCGTAGGCGGGCTTGATAGCCTCTAGATAAAGGCCGGAGAAGTCGTCTCGGACAAGCTTGTAGAGGAGCGTGACGGCATCGCTGATGCGGTACTTGTCGAAGAGGTCGTCCAGCTCGCTCATCGTCGAGGCGAGTAGCGACTCAAACCACTCCATAGCTATCAGGCTAGCTGCGTCTGGCTTGACCTCGTCGGAGACACTCTGCGTCTTGAGGAAGCGGTAGCTGTTCCAAATCTTATTGCAGAAGTTGCGTCCCTGCTCCACAAGGCTCTCGTCGTAGAGGAGGTCATTGCCGGCAGAGGTCGCCATCATAAGCCCTAGGCGCACACCATCGGCTCCGTACTTGTCCATTAGGTCGATGGGGTCGGGCGAATTGCCGAGTGACTTAGACATCTTGCGCCCCTTGTCGTCACGAACGATACCGGTTAGGTAGACCTTGTCAAAGGGACGATCCCCCATAAAGTGGTACCCCGCCATGATCATACGGGCTACCCAGAAGAAGAGAATGTCTGGTCCCGTGACTAGGACAGAGGTGGGGTAGAAGTATTTGAGGTCTTCCGTAGGCTCGGAGCCGTCGATCTTGCCAAAGAGGCTGATAGGCCATAGCCAGGAGGAGAACCATGTGTCGAGACAGTCTGACTCTTGGTTGAGCTGTTCGAGGGTTAGGCTGTTGTCGCCTGTCTCTTGCTTTGCTTTTGCCAAAGCCTCCTCAGCGGTAGCGGCTACGACAAACTGTCCGTTGGGTAGGTAGTAGGCTGGTATGCGATGTCCCCACCAGAGCTGACGGCTGATGCACCAGTCCTTGATGTTCTCCAGCCAATAGCGGTAGGTGTTGACAAACTTTTTCGGCACAAGCTGTACGGTATCCTCAAGGACTGCCTGTAGAGCGGGCTTGGCCAGTTCAGACATCTTTAGGAACCACTGCATAGATAGCTTTGGCTCGATAGCTACATCGGTACGCTCGCTGTAACCGACACGGTTGGTGTAGTCCTCCTCGTGATCAAGCAAACCAGCCTCTTTGAGGTCTGCGACGATCTCCTTGCGGACGACGAAGCGGTCTTTGCCCGCATACTTGCCGCCGTGCTCATTGAGCGTGCCGTCGTTGTTGAATATGTCGATCGTCTCCAGCTGATGCGTGATGCCGAGCTGGTAGTCGTTGATGTCGTGGGCGGGAGTGACCTTCAGGCAGCCCGTACCGAACTCTAGGTCTACGTACTCATCCTCGATGATCGGGACGGAGCGACCTACGAGTGGGACGATGACCCGCTTGCCACGTAGATGATGGTAGCGCGGATCTGTCGGATTGATACAAACGGCCGTATCGCCCATGATTGTCTCGGGACGCGTTGTCGCTACGATGATGTAATCCTCTGTACCCTCGATGAAGTAGCGGAGGTAGTAGAGCTTGCCCTGATGCTCCTTGAAGATAACCTCCTCGTCCGAGAGTGCCGTCTGTGCTTTGGGGTCCCAGTTGACCACGCGTACCCCACGGTAGATGAGTCCCTCCTCGTAGAGCTTGCAGAAGACATTGATGACCGACTCCGAGCGCTCCTCATCTAGGGTAAAGGCTGTACGACTCCAGTCGCACGATACGCCTAGTCTGCGTAGCTGGCTGAGGATGATGCCGCCATACTTGTCGGTCCACTCCCAGGCATGCTTGAGGAAGTCCTCTCGTGTGAGCTGATTCTTCTGAATCCCTTGCTTGGCAAGCTGCTCTACCACCTTAGCCTCCGTAGCAATTGAGGCGTGATCGGTGCCTGGCACCCAGCAAGCGTTGTAACCCGATATGCGAGCACGACGGATGAGTATGTCCTGGATCGTGTTATTGAGCATGTGCCCCATGTGCAGTACGCCTGTCACGTTGGGCGGGGGCATGATGATCGTGTAGGGCTTCTTGCTGTGATCCACATGTGCCTCAAAGAGCTTGTGGTCTAGCCAATACTGGTACCACTTAGTCTCGACACCCGCAGGATCGTAGACACTAGTTATCTGAGAAGTGATAGAATCGTCTTGCATTGCTTATAGTCTGTCGTGATATTTGGTACAAAGGTACTGAAAATATCAGGCTAATTTCTATTTTTGAGGTGCTGGGAAATTTATAGCCGCTACATTGTAAAATAGGATCTCTGGGAGCTTGATACGCTTTTGCTGCATAAAAAAACTGATCTCTACGTAGGAAATCTCAAACCTCCATGTGGGTGTGGAAAAATTCTTCGGAGGAATGAAATAAAATTTCGGAAGAATCAAATGAAACTTCGGAGGAAATGTTTCTCGTCTACGTGGAGAACAAAAAAAATAGCCACGCGGGGATTCGTAAATCTCCACGTGGCTATCGAGTTTTATCTCGTTTGACTAAGACATCCTATCCCTAGAGTGACCTGCTCCCAGCACCTCGAAATAGGATTTAGCCAAACGATCACTCCTTGATGCCCAAACGCTCCAGGAATCGTTGACGCGATACGATGAAACGCTCATGCGTAGCTTGAGCCACGACGCCAGCTTGATCCGTAGCCTCAATGGTAAAGGTGAGCTTGCGCCCCTCTATCGAGGAGAGCTGTGCTGTGACTGTGATCGTCTCTCCGATGGGTGTCGCATGCTGGTGGTCGGTGGTGATCATCGTGCCGACGGTCGTAGAGCCCTCCTCGGTATAGTTGCGGGCGAGGAGCATAGCTGCATTCTCCATAAAAGCGATCAGTGCCGGGGTGGCGAGGACAGGCATATCGCCTGAGCCCATCTCTGCGGCACTGTGCTTAGGCTCGATGGTGTACTGCTTCGTTAGGGTGGTTGCTTTGCTTTCCATATTCATATATCGATTATTGGTTGTCACAAGTTATAGTATTGTCGTCGGGGCTGAGGTGGTAGGTGCGTTGCTCCTCCGCTACATAGCAGGAGGGCCCCTCAGAGAAGTCTAGCTTGTGTCCCTCTTGGCTTACCCAGCCGATCTGTCGAGCTGGGTTGCCCACGACCAAAGTGTAGGGAGCCACATCGCGGATCACGACCGTACCGGCGCCAATCATCGCATAGGCGCCAATCTTGACGCCACAGAGGATCGTAGCATTGGCTCCGATAGAGGCTCCTCGGCCTATATGCGTGGAGCGAAACTCGTCCTTCCGTGAGACTGCCGCACGCGGGTTGATCACATTGGTGAAAACGCACGAAGGTCCTAAGAAAACCTTCTCTTCGCAGTAAACTCCTGTGAAGAGCGTGACATTGTTCAGGACACGGCAACGGTCGCCTAGATGGACATGTGGCTGGACGACTACGTTTTGTCCTAGATGACACTGCTCCCCGATGACGGCATCGTGCATGATGTGGCAGAAGTGCCAGATGGTCGTGCCAGTACCAATGTGCGCACCCTCGTCAATGATCGTCGTGGGGTCAATGTAGCCAGTCTCGGCAGCTCGGGAGGGGTGGGGCATAAGGCTTGGCAATTACTTGATCAGCGACTCGATAGCGTTGAGGTCTGATCGAAAAGCCGTGGAGACCTCCGCCTGATCCTCCACCACCTTGCAACTATGTAGGACCGTAGCGTGCGAGCGACCGCCGAGCAGTTCACCGATAGCACTGAGCGACTGATCTGTGTAGCGCTTCGCAAAGTACATAATCATCTGCCGTGCCTGAGCTACGTCAGCCTTTCTCGAGCGACTGCGCACCAGCTCTATCGGCACGTGAAAGTATTCGCACACTATTTTCTCAATCATAGAGACCGTGATCTCTTTCTTCTCTTGCTTGACCGTCTGGCTGACGATTTTCTTGACAAAAGAGGAGGTGATGTCGCAGCCCTCGACAGCTGCACGAGTGATGAGCGAAAAGAAGACTCCCTGCAAGCCACGGATGCTACTGGTGACCGTGCGGGCTATGTAGTCGATCATCTCTCGGGGCAGTATGCTCCCGCTCTCCTCGCTCTTGTGGCGGAGGTACTCTCTGCGGAGGTCGTAGTCGGGACGCTCTACTTCTATCGTCAGGCTACCTGCGATGCGCGAGATGAGGCGCTCCTCAAGCCCAGCGAGGTTGACTGGTGCTGTATCGCTCGTCAGGACGATCTGCTTGCCTAGCATGTAGAGGTGGTTGAAGACTTGGAAGAAGGTGAGCTGCGTCTTCTTTTTGGCGATCAGCCCCTGTATGTCATCGATGAGGAGGACATCTATCTGCTGGTAGAAGTTGATAAAGTCGTTGGTCGTATTGGCTCTTGTAGCAGCGACGTACTGCATCTCAAACATGTGAGAGGAGACGTAGAGCACCTTGAACTCAGGGTACAGCTCTCTGATCCGTAGCCCGATGGCATGGCATAGGTGCGTCTTACCGACTCCCGAAGGACCATAGATAAAGCAAGGGTTGAGGGCACCTTGTCCAGGCTTCTCAGCGATAGAGCGTGCGATAGAGCTGGCGGTACGATTGGACTCTCCCTGATAGTAGGTGTCAAAGCTCAGCTGAGGCTTGAGCTGTGAGTCAAAGTCTGGCAGCTGGCGTGGCTCTGTCTTAAGCGCGGCTGCAGCTCCATTGGCATTGATCGTATAGGTGCTGGCAGCACCATAAGCATTGCTCGCATAGCTCTGTGTGGGCAGCGTCACGGACGAGTTCTTGCGATGCGAGGCTGCGCTGTCGACAAGTGCTTTGTACTTGAGGACTACGTTGGGACCGACGATGCGCTGGAGTACCTGCTTGAGCTCGTTGATGAAGTGTGTCTCGATGTACTCACAGAAGAACTGACTAGGCACACCGAGCGTCATCTCCACTCCGATGAGTGAGACTGGCTTGATGTGTGGGAACCAAGCGTTGTAGACCTCTGGTTGGATCATCGCTTGGAGGAGGACTGTACACTCAGACCACGCCCGCAGGGCAGCTTCTCTGTCAGTCATATTAAGTAGTCAAGTATATGATAGTAGTCGATGTAAAATGAGACTGTTATCTTTGCAACAGTAGGATAGTCAAGTGACCCATGAGGAGGCTCCTCTGGAAGGGGTCACTTTTCACTTGCAAAGATCCTAACTTTGACGATGCCATGCAACAGGACAAAACGACAAAAGCACCTCTCCTCCCGCCTATCTCTATTGTTGTCAAAGAGTTAGGATATAGAGTTGTTGACAACTAAGAGATTTGATATAATTGATTGCTGATTAGCGTATTACGATGAATTATTTGTGGAGTATTCAAAGTAATAGACAATCAAGAATAAGGGCTATCTAGGGGATTACGAATAAGTTACGAGAGGGGGCTCTAGATAGCTTCTCTATGTGGTTGGAAAGTTATATCGGCTTCGGATTTTGAGTCGATCGGAAGTGCAAAATAGATCATACATAAACGGAGTGATCCGAGTCTTTTGTCACTCCGATCACTCCGATATTTATAAACTTCTCAGCAGTCTGCGTCTTCGTGGTCTGAGCCACTGTGAGAGCAGACAAGTCTCAGCATCGTGTGAGGCTAGCCACGGGGGCAGCCAGCGCACTGTCTGATCTGCTGGAAGAAGTCGTTGCCCTTGTCATCGACTAAGATGAAAGCAGGGAAGTCCTCCACCTCTATGCGCCAGATAGCCTCCATACCCAGCTCGGGGTACTCCAGGCACTCGACATGCTTGATGCTCTCCTTCGCTAGGATTGCTGCGGGGCCACCGATGCTACCGAGGTAAAAGCCTCCATGTGCCTTGCAAGCGTCTGTAACCTGCTGACTGCGGTTGCCCTTGGCAATCATGATAAGGCTACCACCATGGCTCTGGAAGAGGTCTACGTAGGGATCCATACGTCCTGCCGTGGTGGGTCCAAAGGAGCCGCTAGGCATCCCCTCAGGCGTCTTAGCGGGACCAGCGTAGTAGATCGGGTGATCCTTGATGTACTGGGGTAGTTCCTCACCACGATCGAGACGCTCCTTGAGCTTGGCATGGGCTATGTCACGTCCTACGACGATGGTGCCTGAGAGCGAGAGACGCGTAGAGACTGGGTACTGACTCAGCTGCTTACGTATCTCGACCATCGGGCGATTGAGGTCTACCTTGACGACCTCGCCCTCGGTGCCGTGGCGCATAGCCTCGGGGATCAGTCGTGCAGGGTGCTTCTCCAGTCGCTCTATCCACAGTCCATCCTTATTGATCTTAGCCCGTACATTGCGGTCTGCTGAGCAACTCACGCCTAGCCCCACGGGACAGGAAGCTCCATGACGAGGCATGCGGATCACTCGTATGTCATGGGCGAAGTACTTACCGCCAAACTGCGCTCCCAGACCAATCTCGTGGGTTGCCTCAAGGAGTCGCTGCTCCATCTCTAGATCTCGGAAAGCATGCCCCAGCTCATTGCCCTCGGTGGGTAGCTCGTCGTAGTACTTGGCACTGGCGAGCTTGACCGTCTTGAGGTTTGCCTCTGCCGAGGTGCCGCCGATGACGAAGGCTATATGATAAGGAGGACAAGCAGCAGTGCCTAGCGAACGCATCTTATCAACTAGGAAGGGGAAGAGCCGCTCCTCCGTGAGGAGTGCTTTGGTCTCCTGATAGAGGTAAGTCTTATTGGCAGAGCCACCGCCCTTAGCGATAAAGAGGAACTTATACTCATCGCCTTCGGTCGCCATCAGGTCTATCTGCGCGGGGAGGTTGCACCCCGTATTGACCTCGCGATACATATCGAGAGGTGCATTTTGCGAATAGCGGAGGTTGTAGCGGGTGTAAGTGTCGTAGACTCCGTGCGAGAGGTACTCCTCATCGCAAGCACCAGTCCAGACGTTTTGTCCTTTCTTACCTAGGATGATGGCGGTACCCGTATCTTGGCAGAAGGGGAGCTGCCCTAGAGCACTCACCTCAGCATTGCGGAGGAAGGTGAGGGCGACAAACTTATCATTGTCCGAAGCCTCAGGGTCGGATAGTATTGATGCGACCTGCTCCTGATGGGCAGGGCGTAGGTAGAAGGCTATATCGTGCATAGCTCGCTCGGCAAGTATGCGTAGCGCCTCTGGTTCGACTTGTAGCATCTGGTGACCATTGCAGTCGACCGTGTGCACGTAGTCAGAGGTGATTAACTCGTACTCAGTCTTATCGGCTCCTACGGGAAACATCGGCTGGTACTGAAACGGTGGTGTGGGCATCTCTCTTGTGTCAGTTAAGTGTGTGTATAGAGAGCCTCGTGACATATCTCGTCATAGGCTCAAGTGGGGTAGGGAAAATAGTAAGAGACTGAGTGCTAGGGTCTGCTCCTTAGAAGTCTAAGCGTGCGTCCCCCCTGCATTCAGTCTCTATCAGGTTAAGAGGCTAGGCCTCTTTTGAGTTTATCTTACCAAGCGAAGATAGGTAGTGGAGACATCATCTCGTTGACCTCCTTACGAACCTTAGCTATCTCAGCCTCGTTTTCAGGATCACGCAGTACGCGGTCTATGAGCTCGACGATGTATGCCATCTTGTCCTCCTTGACACCACGCGTCGTGATAGCGGGCGTACCCACACGGATACCAGAGGTCTGGAATGCAGAGCGTGAGTCAAAGGGTACCATATTCTTATTGACCGTGATGTCAGCACGTACGAGTGCGTTCTCAGCCACCTTACCCGTTAGGTCAGGATACTTAGAGCGTAGGTCGATGAGGAGGCAGTGATTGTCCGTACCGCCAGAGATACAGTTGTAGCCCATCTTGACAAAAGCCTCGCCAAGTGCCTTAGCATTCTTCATTACCTGCTTCTGATACTCCTTAAATGAAGGATCAAGCGCCTCGCCAAAGGCAACAGCCTTAGCTGCAATGACATGCTCTAGTGGACCGCCCTGGATGCCTGGGAAGACAGCTGAGTTGAGCAGCTGAGACATCATCTTGACAACCCCCTTAGGCGTCTTGAGACCCCAAGGATTCTCAAAGTCCTTACCCATGAGGATGATACCACCACGAGGACCACGTAGGGTCTTGTGTGTCGTAGAGGTGACGATGTGAGCATACTTGACAGGGTTGTCGAGCAGACCAGCAGCGATCAGTCCAGCGGGGTGAGCCATATCGACCATAAAGATAGCACCGATCTCGTCAGCTACCTTGCGGAAGCGTGCGTAGTCCCACTCGCGGCAGTAAGCCGAGCCACCAGCGATGATGAGCTTAGGCTTGTGCTGACGAGCTAGCTGCTCCATCTCGTCATAGTCGACCATACCCGTCTCCTTGCTTACGTTGTAGCCGATGGGGTGGTAGAGCGTACCAGAGCTATTGACAGGCGAACCGTGTGAGAGGTGACCACCATGGTCTAGGTTTAGACCCATGAAGGTATCACCAGGCTTGAGGCAGGTAAAGAGGACAGCCATATTAGCTTGAGCACCTGAGTGGGGCTGCACGTTGGCATACTCCGCACCAAAGAGCTTCTTGATACGCTCTATGGCTAGGTTCTCAGACTTGTCCACTACCTCGCAACCGCCGTAGTAACGCTTGCCAGGGTATCCCTCAGCGTACTTATTGGTCATACAGCTACCCATAGCTTGCATAACCTGATCGCTGACAAAGTTCTCAGAGGCGATCAGCTCGATGCCTTTTTGCTGGCGCTGATGCTCCTGTTCGATCAGATCAAAGATCTCTTGGTCTCTTTTCATTCTATGTGAAATTAAATCAGTTAGTCGTCATACATAGGTGTGCGAAGCCCCTAGCCCCTCAAGCGCGAGCAGAGGCTCACACGAATCTCTCGCAAAGATAACAATAATATCTGAGTTGGGATAATCTTCGCGTAAGGAATCCGGGCTGAAATCAATAGTGTCCTAAACGTTTTGCAGGATAAAGAGAAAAGGGTAGGTTTGTAAT
>OLQN01002022.1_pt1 | contig 14186 bp, 11 predicted proteins | sample 1673181 | NCBI WGS metagenome assembly OLQN01 (sample SAMEA3136763, study PRJEB25190) | human gut metagenome | biome: human gut; feature: human-associated habitat; material: faeces | place: Austria | collected 2013
CGCTGCAAGGCGCGCTCCAGCTTGGTGCTGAACTGGTAGTAGCTGACGGGCTTGAGCACAAAGTCGAGCGCGTCGACCTCATACCCGCGGATGGCATACTGTGCCATGTTGGTGACGAACACGAGCACCACATCCGGGTCCTGCCTGCGGATGCGCTCCGCCGTCGGCATGCCGCCGAGCTTTGGCATCTCAATATCCAGAAAGATGATGTCAAACCCGGGGCGGTATGGATCCACAAGCTGTGCCCCGTCCGAGAAGGCGGTCACGTCCAGCTGGTGTCCGCTCTCCTGCGCATACTGCGCGATGAACCCGCAGAGCTGCGCCCGCATGGCGTCGTTGTCCTCGACCACGGCGATTTTCGCCATCTGCTGTGCCTCCTTTCCTGCATAAGCCTGCCTATTGCATATATATTTATTATGGCAAAAGACAGCAAAAAAAGCAACACCTTTGCAGGAAAAGGTGCTGCCGTTATGATAAATTTTATACCAGCATGACGAGCGTGCCCGCGACAAGCACGGCCAGACCTGTCAGAGCCTTTCTGCTCAGGCGCTCATGGAACACGATGTAGGAGAACAGCACCGTGACCAGAATGCTCAGCTTATCGATGGGCGCAACGAGGCTGGCCGGGCCGAGCTGCAGCGCTTTGTAATAGCACAGCCAGCTGGCACCCGTCGCCAGGCCCGACAGACAGATGAAGCCAAGCTCATTTTTGGGCACCGCCTTCACCTGGCCCTGCTTGCCCTGCACAAACACCATGACCCACGCCATGATGAGCACCACGCCGGTGCGCAGCGCCGTACCGAGATTGGACTCGACCCCGGTGATGCCGACCTTGCCCAGGATCGAGGTCAGCGCCGCAAAAATGGCCGACCCGAACGCCGCCAACATCCAGCCGTTTTCCTCTTTCTGGACGCCGCCCTTTTTCTCGATCATCAGGAACGTGCCGGCGGCGATCAGCACAACGCCGATGCCCCTGGTCAAGGTCACACTCTCGCCCAGCAGCAGTGCAGCCAGCAAGATCGTCATGACCGTGCTGCTCTTGTCGATGGGCACGACCTTATCGATTGGCCCGCGCTGCAAGGCATAAAAATAGCACAGCCAGCTGGCACCCGTAGCCAGACCCGACAGCCCCAGGAATACCAGACTTCTGGCCGGGATGCTGGCAATCGTCCCCTGCGAGCCGACCACAAACACCATGACCCACGCAAAAATCAGCACAATGATCGTGCGGATAGCCGTGGCCACGGTGGAATCCGTTTTGCGAATGCCGCATTTTGCCAGAATGGATGTCAGACCCGCGAACAGCGCAGAGCCGACTGCGTACAGTAACCACATACAAATCGCCTCATTTAGCACTATTGTACGCGCTTTGCCAGTCTTGTGCAACCTGCTTTTGTACAAATCACGTTTTTACGCAAAAGCCGCACCCCGGTCTCTGCGCGGGGTGCGGCTTCGTACTTATTCGCTCAATTCATGCGCCAGCAGATAGAGCATGGCGGCGGCCACGATAAACCCGAAGGCGTACAGCTTGCCGGGCAGCGCGTTGAGCGCCCCGGCATAGATGCCGATGAACGGGATGTGCGCCGTGACCGTGCCCAGCACGCCGGCGTACTCGACCTTCAGCGGGTCGGGTTCGGCGTTGGCGTCGCCCTTGGTGACAAGCTCGCCCTCGACGATGTGGTTTTCCACAAGGCGGTGGATCACGACGCTGCTGCCGCTCCGGTAGGCGACGATCTCGCCGGGCTGCAATTCCTCCGGCGCGGCGGGCTGCACCAGGACAACGCTGTGCACCGGGATGGCCGGGTCCATGCTGCCGCTGACGACGTCATAGACCTGATACCCCAGCAGCTTCGGCACGCTCAGCGGCAGGCAGACCGCCAGCACGGCCAGCAGGATGACCGTGCCGAGGATGCGGCAGACAACCGCCGCGGCGCGGTGCGGGCGGCGCTTGGCATCAGGCGTTGTTGTCATGTTTGCCCCCGTTGTTCTTATTTTTATTCTCGTCCTTATCCCTGCGGCGGCGCAGCAGGAGGAAAATCAGAAAAATCAGCGCGGCCAGCACGATGGCGACACCCGCGATCAGTGCGGCTGTGGCCGCGGGTGAGCCGCCGGTCAACTGCTCCACTGCGTCCCTGATCTGCTGCACCAGACGGCCCAAAGGCGTCTGGTTGTCGTCGATGTCCTCCTCGTTCAGAGCACTGTCGCCGTCCGTTCCGTTGGCATTGGCGTTGGGGGCAGGCGTTGCGGCGGGCTGGATTTCTTCCACAATTTCCTCGTCCTCATCGTCGGTGTTTTCCTCATCCTCGCCGTCGGTGACTGATATGCCGCGGTCCGTTCCGGTCGTACCGCCGTTCGTCACGGTGGTGCCGCCGTCCACGATAATGACCTCGTCCTCCAAAATCTGCGTGTAGACGAACGTAAAGACGTTATCCGCGCCGTTGGCGGACAGGACCTTGGACAGGTTGAAGTTCAGCGGGCGGTATCCCTCGACATAGAGGTAGGCCACAACGGCCTCATCGCCTACGTTGCCGTAGTAGGTACGGCTGTCGGCCAGCGCGTTGCCGTCCTCGTCCTGATACTGCACGGTGTATTCCACCATATCGCCGCGGATGCCGTAGGCCACAACGTAGTCCGCGTCGCCGTCCACCAGAAAGGATGGGTCAGCGGCGCGGGTGTTGTTGTCGCGCCCGGACAGGCGGATGCCACTGATATAATACTTCGTGTCATCGTTCAGGCGGGCGGCGTCCCCGGCCTGAAACGTCACGCGCGCGCCTTTATGCAGGCCGCTCAGTTTGATCGTCGTGCCGTCGGATGTCTGGGTGTAGGTGCTGCCTTCCACGGTCACACCGCCGCCGGTCACAGTTCCCTGCCGTCCGGCAGAGAGGGTGACGCTGTAGGTGTATTCCTCGGCCAGGGCCGCAGGAGCCAGCACCACCAGCAGCGCCAGCGCCGCCAGTGTGCTGAAAAGCCCGAGAAGTTGCCGGGTCAGTGCTTTCATGTGTGCGGCTCCTCCTTTTTCTTCGGCGTATCCCGCTTCGATTTGCGCAGCTTTGCAAGACCCAGCGCCAGCAGGGCAAGGCCGCTGATGCCGCAGATGGCTGCGATCACCAGCGGGTGGCTCTCGTCGCCGGTCTGCGGGATGCGGGTCACGTAGACCTTGCGTCCGCTCCGGGTGTTTTTGCCCAGGCGGCGTCCGTGGCTGCTGACGGTGTCGGTGTAATTGCTGTCAAAACGTCCGCCGTCGGCCACATCTTTCAGCTCCACCGCAAAATTCATCTGCAGCTGGGCCAGCGTGTCCTGATAGGCGTTGCCCTGCGTCTCGCCGTCCAGCGAGACCTTCAGCGTGACCGCAGCGCTCTGCCCGGCCAGCAGCTGGTCGAGATAGAAGAAATCCTCCAGCGAGTCGGTAGCCTCATGCAGGCCAAGCCCGGCCTGCTGGTCCTTCTCGCCGCCGATGGCCTCGCTGCTGAACAGCGTGGCCTGTTCCCCGCCGGGGCCGGTGTAGGTCAGCTCATAGGTATAGCCGCCGCTGCGGGCGACGGTCTGGCTTTCCTCCAGACTGCGCAGGACCTCGTTCGTCATGTACCAGTCGGTGATGGCGTCGGCAGTCGTGTTCTGCAGGTGCACGGTCAGCGTGACCGAGTCCCCCGGCTGCAGCGCGGTCATGGCGTCGTCAAACACGCTGCTGCGGAAGTTCGATTCCATCCCCTTGCCGGTGAAGGCAACGTTCCAGTCGTCCGCGCCGGTGTAGTGCTCGGCGGCGGCAGGCAGGGCCAGCCCGCAGGCCAGCACTGCCGACAGAAGCAGGCCAAGCAGCTTTTTCAGTTTCATTCCTTAGCCTCCCTCTTATTGCAGGCTCAACCGGCCATCGTTTGTGATATTTACCCGCACGCCCCAGGCGCTCAAAATCGCATCGGCGGCGTTGTGGGTCTGCACGGCATCGACCTCGGCTTCCAGATTGAACTGCACGCCGTCGTAATCGTAGGTCGTCGTGATGACAGTCTGCCCGGCGGCGTTCGTCGTGCGGGTCTCGGTGACTTTGGCGGCCAGACCGTCGTTGATGGTCAGGGTATCGCTTAATGCGGGGGCCGCCGCGTCGGTGGGCAGGATATTCGTATAATACAGCACCCGGCGCTCCTCCGTGCGGGCGGACGTGTCCTCGACCCAGCCGCTGCCCTCGGTCAGATGCAGGTCGATCCAGTCGGGCGAAAGCTCGGTGTTCTTGCTGCCGTCGGCGTTCGTCCAGTAGGTGTACAGCTTGACGCGCACATACTGGTCAATACTGCCGGTGTTGCGTACCGCGATGGCCTCGGGGTAGCTGCGGCCCAATTGCAGCTGCTCACCAGCGGGCAGCAGGCTTTGCAGCAGGGTGCCGGTGGTCTCGTTCCAGACGTCGTCGCGCTGGGTGTAGTTACGCCAGCTGACATCCTGGCCGTTCTCGGTCAGGGTCACGCCGATGTCATACATCTGCACCTGAGCGGCGTAGTCCTGGCTGAAATAGGTCAGCGCCGCGCGGGCGGTCTGGGTGCCGCTGATGGCCAGCAGCACCGCCGCCGCGGCCAGCAGGGCAATGGCGGCCAGCGGGCCGTGTTTTTTGCGCTCGGTCATCTCACTGTGCCTCCTTCACATCATAGCTGCTGCTGTCGGAGGAAAGCGTCTGCGACCAGTCGGCGTAGGGCGTGCCGTCCGCAGCATAGCGCACGGCGGCGGCCTCCTGCACAACAATGACGTTGAAGCTCTCAGCCTCGTCCGCCGGGACATTGCCGATGGCAATATCCAGCTCACTGCTCGCACCGCCCGCCGGGACGATGGCGTTATAGTACCAGCAGCCGTCTGCACCCTCGGTCCAGCCCTCGCCGGTAAAGGTCAGCGTGTAGCGGCTGCCGCAGAACGCCCTGACGCGCACATAGCACGGCAGACTGCCGGTGTTGCTGACCCGGACGCGCTTGGTCCAGTTGGCAAAGCTCTCCTCAAGGGAGGTCGTCTCCCCCAGACGGATGGTATACCCGCCCTTTGCTGTGGCGTAGGTCGTAAAGTAGGCCAGCGCCGACTGCGCACCGGCGGCCAGCGCCAGCACCGCAGCCGCCGTTACCAGCAGCACCCGGGTTTTCTTGAGCAATTTCATCTGCAAAGCTCCTTCGGAAGCGATCACTTGTTGGAATAGTTCTGGGTCAGCTGCCACTGGCCGTCCTCGTAGGAGAAGGCGTTCGTGACCGCCGTGCCGTAGGTGCGGCGGCGGTTGTAGCGGTTGACAAACGCGGCCTCGTTCTCCGCGGGCAGGGTCTCGCTGCCGTCGTTGTTTTTGACCATGGGCCGGGCGGTCAGCTGAATTTCCCCGCTGCCGTCCGGCGTGTAGGACGCGCCGCTGTAGACCTCGGTCACGGTGACGGTGCTGTCCACGGGGATGTTCTCAATGACAAGCTCCTGCGCCGCCGCACCGGTAAAGGTCATGGCGTACACATTGCTGAACACGTTCTCGCCCCCGGCGTTGACGGCCTCGACCCGGAACACAAAGCTGGCCGGGCCCTGCAGGGCGCTGTAGTCGGTAAGCTGCTTTGTGATTTTGATTTTCGTCAGGGCCTTCTCGGCGGTCAGCTTCAGGGCGGCGGTCACGTCGTAGTTGTCGCTGCCGTCCCAGCTGCCGTTTACCTCGCCGTTCACAACGGGCACGGGCAGCAGCGTCGGTTTGCAGCTGACGTTCCAGATGCCGTCCTCCGTCGTGAAGGTATCGATGACCAGCAGGTACAGGCCGGTTTCCAGATTGCTCGCCCCCGCGCTGCCGCTGCGGAAGGTCAGCGTCCCGGCAGGCTCGGCGTCGGCGGCCAGCGACGCGGCGGCATCGGCCAGGGTGCGCAGCTCGTCGGCCTTCTTGTCCTTGAAGTTCTTCACATCCTCGCCCGCCAGCGCCTCAAAGCCCGGCGCCGGAGTGTAGTAGTAGCTCTCGTCCACCGACGCAATGCGGTAGAGCCGCCCGGTGAACTCCGTCGCCTCGATGGCTTCATGCTTGGCGGTGCCGTCCCTGTCCTGCCCGTCCACCGGGGAGAGCGTCAGCGTCAGGCTGCCACGGGTGTCCACGTGCAGGGCGCGCGTCGCCGGGGCCAGCGCCAGCACAGCGGCCAGCAGGCAGACCAGCAGCACAGCGGGGAAAGTTTTCTGTAGCGTCTTCATGGGGTCTCTCCTTTTGCAGATTTCGTGCAAAATTCAGCGCCTTTTGCGGAAGCGCACCAGCAGCACGGTGAGCAGCAGCAGCAAAATGGGCAGGGCCACAACGGGGGCAACAAGCATCGGGTCGATGCGGGTCGCGTCCGGGGTCACGTTGATGTGCTTTTCCGCAGCGTTCTCCACGCGGCGTCCGCGCACAAGCAGGCGGTGGGTGTTGATGCCGTAGGGCGTGCAGGTCATCAGGGTCATGTAATCCTGCCCGTCGGTGATGAGCAGGTCCTGGACCTGCTCCGGCAGGACGATGGAAATTTGATCGACCTCGTAGGTCAGCAGGCGGTCCAGCACCGTGACGGTGAAGGTGTCCCCTGCCTCGAGCCGGTCAAGGTTCGTGAACAGCACCGCACTGGGCAGACCGCGGTGGGCCGACAGTACGCAGTGGGTGGACGCGCCGCCCACCGGCAGGCTCGTACCCTCGAGATGGCCGACGCCGACCTGCAGCACGCTGTCCGATGTGCCGTGATAAATCGGCAGCTGTACGTTGATTTTATCAATTGTGATGTAGCCCATAATGCCGGTGCCGGAGATATTGAGCGTGTCCTCATACCCGGTAATTTTCTCCGGGTCGTAGAAGGCATCGGGGTCGGCGGCCAGGCGGGTGTTGTAGTCGTCCGCGGCGGCAAAACAGGCGTCGGTGTTCTCCGGCGTCAGGCTCTGGGCGGTCTCGTCATAGCCGGCGATGGCGCGGGAGGCGTGCCGCTGGTTCCACCAGTCGGACACGGTGGGGTATAACACCACGGAGAGTCCCACGAAAAAGAGCAGAACCAGCAATATTGTAGACAGATGCTTTTTCATGGGTTACTCCCTGTTGTTATAACCGGATCACTTATCGCTGTTCATGCGCTTTTTGGTGATGAGCAGGACAGCGGCAGCCGCCATCAGCAGACCGCCGATAACGTAGAAGATCGTGGTGCCGATGCCGCCGGTGCCAGGCAGCGTTGCGCCGGACTGGTTGACGACGTTGGTGGTCAGCTCGCTCTTGTCAGCGCTGGCGGTGAAGGTGATCTTGCCGCTGGTGGTATTGCCGCTCAGGCTGGTCAGAATAGCGTCGCGTGCCTCACCGTTCCACGTAATCTTGTGATCAGCGGTGACGGTGAACGTGATGGGTTCGATGGTGTTGTAGGTCGCAGGGGTCACGGTCTCGGTCAGGATGTAGTCGCCGTCGTCGAGACCCTTGAAGGTGAAGGTCGTGCCATCGGCGTTCTTCACAACGGCAACGGTCTTTTTGCCGCCGCCCTTGAGGACCTTCTCCAGCGTGAACTCTGCGCCGGTCAGGGCTTCGCCATTTGCCTTGGTCTTGTTGACAACGACCTGATAGGTAAAGACGATGACGCTGTCGTCGGGGGTGTTGCCGGTCTTGGGCTTATTGGAGCCGTTCTGCTCCTCGTTGGGGTTGTTGGAGAACTCGAGGTGGGCGGTGTTCACGTTGCCCTGATTGCCCAGAACCGCCTTGTCGTTCAAGGTAGCGGTGTACTCCACGGTAATCTTGGAGTTAGCCTTGACGTCGGCAATGTCCTTCAGGTTGTCAAAGACAACGTCGAAGGTGTCGCCGTCCGTAGTGCTGGTCACAACGCTGTAGCCAGTGGTGATCACTGTGCCGTCCACAAAACCTTGACATCAGAGTTGAAAGTAAGGCCATCCTCGGCCTTATCGTGGAAGGCAAAGTAGTAGGTCTTGTAATCATCATAGTTGCTGGCAACCGTGCCCTCGAGCTTGAAGGGAACCTTATCACCAATGTCATAGTCGGCAGAATCCTGCCAAGCGCTGGCATCGGTGTCGGTAGTGTCGTTGATGTCCTTGACCTTCTTCTCAAAGGAAGGGACATTGCCCTTGGGGGAGATGGTCACATCATTGACGACCTTGACGATGTAGGTGGTGTAGGTGTCAGTGCCGGAGACGCTGCCGTCCTTATCCTTGATGAGGTAGTAACCGGCGACAGCGCTGTAGGTCGCACCGTTGCTGATGGTCGCCACGGGGGTGCTGTTCAGGTTGGCACACGGCTCAACAACGTTGAGAATCTCGCGGTCTGACTTGGAGTTGACAGCGGTCAGCTCTGCGATGATGGTGGAGTCAACAGCGTTGCCCACGGTGCCGGTGCCGTTCCTACCCCACTTAACATTGGAGAGGATGTTCCCGCTCAGGTCACCGGTGAAGATCTGGTAGATCTCATACTGGTGCTTGGTAGCGGGGGCCGTGATGGTGTAGGTAGTTGCACTATCCGCAAAGGCGGGCAGTGCGAACGTGAAGATCATCAGCAGGGAGACCAGCACGCTCATGGCTTTTTTGAGTGTTTTCATCTTGTTTTCCCTTCTGCCCCGTGGAGCCGGGGCCACGCATTTTTCATGATTTCCTTCTTATCTCTTTTACTGCGCCTGCGCAAAGCGAGACAAAATTTATCCGGTTTGCCTCCCCTCTTTACGTCTGCGCTTTCTGCAATATCCACACAGCAGGCTTGCGGCCATCAGGGCCAGACCACCCGCCATATAGGGCGTTGTTCCGCTGCCGCCGGTTTTGGGCAGCTCATATTGGGAGACCATGCGGTTCTTGATGTCCGCTTTTACCAGCCAGACGCCGTTTGCGTCCTTCGTGGGCAGCGTCTGCTCAAGGTCGGTGTTAAAGCCGGGGACTGCATCCTCGGTGATGAAGTAGATATAACTCTTCCCCTCTGCCGCCTGTACGGACAGGTAGCGGAAGGCGCGCTGCCAGTTATTGGCTGCGTTCAGCTCTGCGTTGGCGAATTCTTTCGCCGCTGCGCGGTCCTGTGCAAGTTCTTGCTTCTCCGACTCGGTCAGCGCCGCGCCGGACTGGTACTTGTCCCACAAAACGTCGGAGACCTCAAACCGCCACAGGCGCGCGGTGACAGGTTTGCGGAAGGCGGCATCCAGCGGGGTGTTGCCGTCGTCCAGCGTCCATTGCTTCGTGACCTCAACGTCCAGCGACTCCTTTGTGTTGGCGACGTAGTCCGTGCGGGAGGTGCTCGTCAGGTCGATGGGGTTGTTGTAGGTCGTGGCATAACCGTCCGGCCTCTTGTCGTCTTGGCCGGGGCGGCTGAAATAGAAGGCATACTTTGTCGTGTTGTCGGCTGTGTAGGGGTACGGGGCTTCTTCTTCTTGTAAGAAGTAGATCGTGTTGAACTCGTAGCCATCGCCCTGGACAATGCAGAGCTTGCCGTCCGCATCAGTGGTGTAGATGCGCTCTGTCCGGGTCACAGTGCCGTTCTGTGCGACACTGTAGACGCGGAATTTCGCGCCCGGCAGTGTAATGCCGGAGGTACGGCTGTCCACCTTGACCAGCGTCAGCGCGTTCTGCACCGAGCCACCGCCGGACGCCTTGACCCAGTCCAACTTCTGGTCGACGCCGTTCGAGCCGTTTTCGACGCCAGACAGCGTGGCCGTGTTGGCAGCCTGCAGGGAGAAGTTGTTTTCCGTGCCGCTGTACTCAAACTTGTAGCGGTATTTCAGCACCAGCGGCATACCGTCGGGCAGGTCGGCTTCTATTTTATACTCCGTCTTGCCCTTGGCGTTGGTTTCCTTGGAGGATTTCCAACTCCACTCATCGTCGCGGAGCGGCTCACCCTCGGTCAGGGTGCCGTCCGCATTGCGGGTGGCGTGGCAGAGCTGCACCGAGCCCTCCTTTATATAGGCGGAGAGCTGGCCACTTTTATCGTCCGCCAGCGTCATCACATCGTTCAGCTTCAGCGGACCGCTGGACATGTAGGTCTTGCCGTAGGGGTTCAGCTCGAGGCGGTAGTCAATCGTGTGGTCGCCGGTGTTGACCGTGCCAGTCTTGCCGACGGGCTTGGCGGCCTCACCGGTGCGGTCATAGTTCAGATTGCCCGCGCTGGTGGCGCTGCCGTATGGCTTGCCGTCCTCCGTCGTGATGGTGACCTGGTTCGTAACGTTCTGGAAGAGCTTTGTCTCGCCGGGGCCGATGGCATCCCACGCTTCCTGCGTGAGCTTGCAGCTGTAGCAGACGTGGAACCACGAGCCAACTGTCGTCTTTTGGATGTAGTCCCTCGGGTCCAGCTTGATCGTGACCGTCTTGGTGCCGTCGGGGTTTTTGACAAGGTCAATGCTCTTTACCTTCAGATGCTCCGATCCATAACTACCGCCTACCGTCTTAGCAAAGGCATTGCCGTTCCAGGTCCAAACCTGATTGCTATTGATGGATGCCTCCGTCTGGGTAAGGCCGATCCAGACCTTGGTCGGCTCAACCTCCTTGGGCAGCGTATCCACAATCGTGAGTTCCTCCGGCTGTTTCTCTGCCTGGCGCTCAAAGTAGACCTGCACGCTCCAATAGAACTCGGTGTCGCGGCTGGTGAGCTTTTTATCTGAGCCCCATTTGTCGCCCCAGGTGTATTTTTTAACACCGTACTTGTAGAAGGAGACGCTTGTCTCCTTCTCGGAGCCGTTATCCAGTGAGAATTTGTTTTTGGCCGCGACGGTTGCTCCCGTGGTCAGGCTATCATTCATCTTGACCGTAGACTCATAGGAGAAGGTCAAGCTCTCCCCCTCCGGGACGTCCTGGGCAAAGGCAAAGGTCACAGTAACAGCCTTGTCGTTTTCGGCAAGCTCATGCCAGGTGACATCCGCGCCTGCCGACGTCTTGCGGAATTTGATGGAGGTTTTGTCCACCAACCCGCTGGTGGACAGCGTGTTGTACAGCGCCTCGGCCTGTGCCTTAGTCAGGTAGTGCTCGCCGTTGCCGACAGACATAACGTCCGTCGCCTTGGTGCCCGCCGGGATGCCGCCCGACGGGGATGTGACGGTGACTGTCCACTTGACCGTGGCATTGCCGTTGGCGTCCATGGGCTGCTTTTCCGCCGTCTTGTTGACGATGGTCGTCGACTTGGGCACACCTACCGAGGCATTGATATTCCAGCCGTCAAATGTCACCGTGTTCGTCTGCGTCCAGTCTTTGAGCTGTGCCTTGGCCGGGGTGCTGTAGGTGATGACGTAGCGGCGGTGGTTCGTGCCGTCCGCATCAGCGTTAAATTTTACGTTCTTGACGTATTCCTTGCCGTCGGAGCCGGTCACGGTCTCCACCGTGTAGGACGTCGTGTCTTTTTTGTCCTCGTGCCGCTTTCCGTCCTTGTCAAAGTAATACGACGCAATTTTGAGGTCGCCTTTGGGAATTTTGCCGGAGACATCGCTGTCGTTTTCGGCAAACATCGAGTCGGTCAATATCTTGTTTACAATGTTATTCTGGCCCAGATTGTTGACCGTGATGGTCCAGTTGATGACGTTGTTTTTGCTGTCGTAGTCGCCCTTTTTCGCAATGGCCTCATGCTCGACCTTTACCACGGCTGTGGCGCTGTCGGTAACGGTGTCATTCTTGAGCGTGTTTGTGGAGGCAGCCGTCAGCGTGTTCGTCGCCGTGTTGGCGTAGCTGCCATTTTGGGGCGGGGTGGTCAGCTTGTACTTGTACAAGACCTTGTAGGTGTTGGGCTTTGCCGAGTCCGCGGCCTTTTCCAGCGCGGGCAGGTCGTAGGTGAAGGTCTTGCCCGCCAGGTCTGTGCTGGTGACGTTGTAATCCGTGACCTTCGTTCCGTCATTCCGCGTGACGCTGACGATTTCCAGCGATTCAATGCCGGTATCGTTCAGCCCGGTCAGTGTATCCGTGATTTGGATGCGGTCCGGCGTGCCCTTGGTGGAGGTGATCGTCGCCTCGTAGTACAGCTCGCCGGTGTCGGACAGGTAGCTGCCGGACTTTTGCACATGGATGTCGCTGCGCGCGGTCTCGTTAGCGTCGTATTTGATTTGGTCGGACTTGATGGTCAAATCCAGCTTTTCATGTACGGTGACTTTGATGTCACCATCGCCGTTGAGCTTATCCGCGCCGATGGTCGCTTTAAAGTAGAAATCACCCTTGATAGTGTCCGGCTTGAAGCTCTGCAGGAATTCCGCGCGGAACTGCATATCGACGTAATATTTACCGTCCGTTCCCCGCTCGAGCGTAAAGTCGAAGGCGTCGACCCCACCGTTTTGGCCGGTGTACTTCGTGCCCAGCACCGAAGCCGGGATGCTGATGCCGTCCGGCAGCGTCAGCGTCATGTGGCCGCCGACTTCCTTCGCCTTGGTATTGGGAATTGCAAAGTCAAAATGCAGCTCTGTGGTAAAGAAGTTGTTGACCTTGTCGTAGACCGTGCTCTTGGCGTAGCCGCCGGTCAGGTAATATTTTTTCTCCGTCGTGCCGTCCGCGTTCTTGACCATGTAGGAGCCCGCCAGATCCAGCGGCGTGCTCTGCACCACAGAAGCACCGACCATATAACTGTCCGCTTCCAGCGTCGTGAACGGGGTGTCCTCGTCCTCTTGCACGTCTCCCTGCTCGTCCTGCTCAGGCGTCGCGGTCCCGGGGGCGTCGGCGGTGGGTTTTTTATCCGGGTGGTCCTGCGTGTACGCCGCAAAGGCATCCGCCGTGGCGGCGTAGCCCAGAATCGTGTCGGAGTCCGCCGGGACGGTCAGTTCGGCAACGGTGTTGTCCACGTTGCCCGCGATCAGGGTCAGCGTCGGCACGCCGCTTGCCGTGTCTACGTCCGCGACAACCGCGCAGGTCTCGATCTTATCGTCGTGGCCCAAAAATACGATGTCGCCGGGCACAGCCTCGTGGCCGGGCCCCTGCAGCTGACCAGCCTGACAGAGCGCCACCGCCCAGGCGTTGACGCCCGCGGCGTTCGCCGTGGTCAGGAAGTCCTCGTCCACACCGGCGTAATGCAGGCAGAACGCGGCGAACATGCCGTTCCAGCCGCCGTAGGGGCTGCCGTACCATGCGCCGTAGCGGGTATAGCCGCCGCGGGTACCGTCGTCGTTCAGCTGCCAGTTGCGGGTGCTCTCGGCATAGCCGACCTGGCTGGCTGCGATGGTCACCGTGTCCTGCGCCCAATCGCCGGTCAGTGCCTCCTGCGGGAAGGCTTGGGTCCAGTCGGCCTCCCCCTCGGTGTCGGCCTCGGGGTCGCTGTAGCAGTCTGCCGTGTGGGTGTGCTCCGGCAGGGTGCAGATCAGCTCACGCTTATAGCAGGCGTCGGTGTGGATATGCTCCCCTGCCCCGTTCTCCGGCGTGCCCGCGGTGCAGTCCAGCACCGTTGTGTAGCAGCTGTCGGTATGGGTGTGCTCCTGCAAGCCGCAGGAGGCTTCATTCGTCATGGCCGTGCCGACCAGCTTGAGCCGCCAGAACACCGCCAGACAGACCAGCAGCGCCAGCACCCCCAGAAGCCAGGCATAGCGATGCTGCCGCCGGTGGTTCCGGTCAAAGCGTTCTATATACTCTTTCACGATGTTTTCCATAAGGCTTTCCTCGTCTATTTTTGCAATAAAAGCGAGATTCTGTCAAAAGGATACACTCTCAAAAAAGCTCGTCCTACGATTTGTTCCTTCTCAATGCAGCCAATCACGCTGCTGCGGCTGTCCACCGAGGTCGAGCGGTGGTCGCCCATAACAAAATAGCGGTTTTCCGGCACCTGATACGGCAGTGTGATGTCACACTCACCCAGGGCCTTGTCGGTCAAGTAAGGCTCGTCTAACTTCTGCCCATTGACCGTGACATTGCCCGCGGCGTCAATATCAATGATGTCGCCCGGGCCGCCGATGACACGCTTGAGCAGCAGCTTGTTCTGCCAGTACAGCCCGCAGATGTCGCCGGTGGTGAAGCTTTCGCTTTTCAGCAGCAGAATAATGTCCCCGTCGGCCAGCGTCGGTTCCATGCTGGTGCCGGACACCTGCAGCACCGGCAGAAAAATCGTGGCGACCAGCACGGCCAGTGCGGCCACGACCAGCAGCGCGTAGATCGTGCTGCGCAGCGTGCGGTTGTATTTCTTTTTGTATTGCAGACGCTCGCGCTCCTTGGCGACAGCCTCGGCGGAAGGGATCTCCACCGTGCGCGGCGTCGGGACCTGTCTGGGCATATAGGCTCCTTATTCCTAAGGCAACACCGCACAATTCCCGCCTAACGGCTTAAGCACCGCTCCGGCG
>OLQN01002033.1_pt1 | contig 14151 bp, 11 predicted proteins | sample 1673181 | NCBI WGS metagenome assembly OLQN01 (sample SAMEA3136763, study PRJEB25190) | human gut metagenome | biome: human gut; feature: human-associated habitat; material: faeces | place: Austria | collected 2013
CTCATGTGGACGTTGCAATGTTCTGTATTTATTCTCTTTACAATAAACGTCAGGTAGATCGGTTGATTGCAGCCTACTTTACTGAAGGCTGTAGTGATGAGACCAGAATCAAGATTTATTGTTATATTGCAGCCTGTGGACTTTTATGGAGTAACTGGTGTGAGTATAAGAGAAATCTTGGTGTAGAATTTGGCGAGTATTCTCTTCGACAGTACCGATATGCAAAGGATTACTACCGAATTGTTCAAGAGGAACTGAAAAAACAAGAGGAGGAAAAGTAAATGCCAAAAGTAGAAAGAGCTATTATTATGGCGGCGGGATTGGGAAATCGAATGCACCCAGTAACGCTGACAACACCGAAACCGCTGGTCAAAGTGAATGGGACGCGGATGATTGATACTGTGATTGATGGACTACATAAAAACGGAATCAATGAGATTTATGTTGTTGTTGGATATCTGAAAGAGCAGTTTGTGACACTTGAAAAGGAGTATCTTGGTGTTAAGCTGATTGAAAATCCTTACTATGATACCTGCAATAACATTGCATCGCTTTACGTGGCAAGAGATTACATTGAAAATGCGATTATTCTGGATGGTGATCAGATTATTTATAATCCGGAAATTCTTGCACCAGAGTTTGAACGCTCTGGATATAACAGTGTTTGGACAGATGGAGAAACGGATGAGTGGCTTCAGACTGTAGAAGATGGTATCGTTACCTCCTGCAGCCGTACCGGCGGCAAGGGTGGATGGCAGCTGTACAGCATTTCTCGCTGGACTGCAGAGGATGGAAAAAAACTGAAACATCATCTAGAAATTGAGTTTGAACAAAAGCAGAACCGACAAATCTACTGGGATGATGTGGCAATATTCTGCTACCCGGAAGAGTATCAATTGGGTATCCGTCCGATGAATAAGGACGATATTATAGAGGTGGATAATCTGAGTGAGTTAATTGCTCTGGATGCCAGCTACAAAAAATATGTGGAGGAAAAGTAAATGAATACGAAAAAAGAACGCGGGAAAATAGACTGGATGATAACACTGGTGCCTTTGGCAATCGTAATTGCATTGTGTGTTCTTTTCTTTTTTGCACCCGAACAATCTAATACAGTGCTGAGTCAGATTCGTTTTTTCTTTGGTGACACTTTCGGTACTTATTATCTGGTAATTGGATTAGGAATTTTTATTCTTTCGCTGTACATTGCTGGTTCCAAGTATGGAAACATCGTCCTTGGCGAACAGGATGAAAAGCCTAAGTATTCCTTCTTTGCATGGGGGTCAATGATGTTCACCTGTGGTCTTGCAGCGGATATTTTATTCTATTCGTTCTCGGAGTGGGTGCTGTATGCAACTGATCCACATCTGGCAGAGATGGGGAGTATCCAGGATTGGGCGGGCGTATATCCTTTGTTCCATTGGAGTTTTATTCCGTGGGGATTTTATTTGGTACTGGCTGTTGCCTTTGGTTTTATGCTTCATGTGAGAAAAAGAAATCGTCAGAAATATTCAGAGGCTTGCCGTCCGATTCTTGGAAAGCACACAGATGGATGGGCAGGTCGCATTATTGACCTGTTAGCTGTGTTTGCACTTCTTGCTGGTACTGCTACCACATTTAGCGTGGCAACACCGCTGATGGCAACCATTATCAGTGAGCTGTTCCATGTTGCCGTTAGTCGTACTGTGATCAACATTATTATTCTTCTGATTACCTGCGCTGTATATACATATTCCTTGTTGCATGGATTTAAGGGAATTAGCAAGCTGGCAAATATTTGTATTTATATGTTCTTTGGTCTGATTGCTTTTGTACTGTTGTTTGGTGGAGAAACACGGTATATTATTGAAACTGGTTTTTCTTCTCTTGGCCGGATGATACAGAACTTTGTTGATCTGTCTACGTTCACTGACCCGCTTCGCACATCGAATTTCCCGCAGAATTGGACAATCTATTATTGGGCTTACTGGATGGTTTGGTGCGTGGCTGCTCCTTTCTTTATCGGCAGTATTTCTCGTGGCAGAACAGTTCGTCAGACAATTCTTGGTGGTTACATATTTGGTGTTGGTTCTACATTGACAAGTTTTATTGTACTTGGTAACTATTCTATGGGAATGCAAGTAACTGGAAAAGTTGACTTTATTGCACAGTATCTGGAAAGCGGAGATCTGTATGGCATGATTGTGTCTATCATCAAAACAATGCCGGGCGCACCTGTTATCATGGTAGTTGTTCTGTTAACGATGATCGCTTTCTATGCGACTTCTTTTGATTCGATTGCTTTAACGGCATCCTGTTACAGCTATCACAGGTTAGGGGATAATGAACAACCGAATAAGGGGATTCAGTTAATGTGGTGTATTTTGCTGATTCTGCTTCCGATTGCTTTGCTGTTTGCCGAAAGTTCCATGAACAATCTTCAGTCAGTGAGTATTGTTGCGGCATTTCCGATTGGCGCGGTAATTGTGCTGATTGCCATCAGCTTTATGAAGGATGCTAAAAAATACATGGAAAATTTGGAAAAGTCGGCAAAAGAAAAAGGTGAGAATTAACTGGAGAAATATGTAAGTCAGTAGTATAATTGGATAAAAGGCCGTGTGGTTATCCCACACGGTAGCTGCTCGGAAAATGCACACCGCTACGAGGTGAGCAGCAGGCAACGTTCAATGAACGGCGAAGATGCAAAAAGTAAATAACGTATGATAGTAAGAAAATTATGTTGTATTGAAGAAATGTGTATATAACGAGGTGGCATTTATGGAACGTAACTTGTTGGTGGAAAATGGTATTAACATACAATTTGGTGGAGTGAATGCATATTCTAGTTCTGCTATAATGTCACGAGTTGTAGAAAATATTAAAGCCAGTAAGTACACTGCACTAACAGAAAATTCGTTGTCAGCGGATGAGCAGCTCGGATTACTTGACAAACCCGAAGCTGTCGCGAGCAAGCTCGCGCAGCTTCTGATTTCTTAATGTTTAAGAAGTAAAGACAGTACTCTGGGTCTTGCCCCTCTTTCATATCGAAATCCAAGAGCATGACGTATGATTTCTGGTAAATAGAGTTTTTCTCCGTCTCGTGTCAGGTAGCCTGACTGAATCATGGATTTTTCTTCTGTAGCTGTAAGCGCATCTTCTTCCAGATTCATAGGAAGTGTCTTTTTATCAAATGGTAGATTCTCAAGTTTCTCAAAAATTGGTTTTAGATTTTCATATTCTGCTTTAATTTCTGTAATCTTATCTTTGGAACAATTCGACACCGCATTGCGGATTTCGGCAGGCATTAAGATCCTGTCATTATAAGGCGGTTTTTTTCCATTATATTTTGAAGCATATTTTAGAAAACGGATAATATCCCGTGCCTGCAATTGTCCATTAAAATCAGAAAGGGCAGCTAATATCCAGCGGGAGGAATAGGCTTCATTAGATTCTTTTCTACCCAGTTTTAATCCCCAAAGTTTTTCAAGATATTGCTCAATCACTTCCTGTGAGGCATTTTCAACAGGAACAGGTTCCTGATAAAAATCTGCCACGGCATGACTTACCAGCCAGACTGCCAGCTTCAATGCTTCATCAGAAGACCATTTTAATTCAGCATAATTGAATGCTTGTTTAAACTGTTCATAGTTAACAGTAATTGCATTTTGTGCCATATCACTTCTAAGGAAAATGATAAGTCCAATATTTTCATATCTGGCAGCAATTGTATTCAAAACACCCTGGCATAACACTTCTATAGCTTTTTGCTGATTCTTATTGGAAGAAACTAATTTCAATATTTCTTCGAGCCCATCGATTAAAAATACAATTGTTTTTTGATCTGTTTTTAATTCTTCGTTAAGCTGAGCAAGGCAGCTGAATTCTTTGTTAATTGAGCTCACAAATAATTGTTCCCAAAAATTCATCCAGTCAATTTCTTTTGCTGAATTAAGATCCAGTTTATAGGCATTCTCATTGTAAACAGATTGGGAAACCTCAGCACAAGGAAGCATTGCATTAAATTGATTGATGCACTCTGTTAGAACTGGCCTGAGTTTGGAAATATTCTGCGGAGCTAAAACTGGAACAAAGAAGCCATTGCCATTTTCGACTCGTTTATTGTTTATTTCAGCGCAAAAGGAGTTCCAATTTCCTTTCTCTATTAACTGACGATATAAAAATGTTTTTCCTGATCCCTTTGCTCCCTGAACGACGGCCGTAGGAACCTGATTGTTGAAACGGGTACAAAGATTTTTGATTGGCTCTGTTAACAGTAGCTCTTCGGCACCATTTGCTTCCGCTGTAATCTGATTTTCGGCAAAATTATAAATTTGTTTTAAAATAGTTTTATGTTCATCTTCCGTATAATATATTTTATCTGTTTTTTCTGGTTGGTAATGTTGCATAGTTAATTTCTCTATTTCAGAATACATATCCCTGTCTTTTAAAACAGATAAAATCTGGCGCAGATTTGTCAGATGTATCAGTTCGCTGGCAAATGGAAGTTCAACAATCATATTATCCAAAAGCTCTTCAGTTGTTTCGGTTGTTTGAAAACAGCTTATCAGGTTTTCTTTTATTTTGTCTTTTTCAGCAGTGGAAAAGACTTCAGGAATCATACTTAAAAAAACTGTGGGAAGCAGAGTGTCTTCCTTTATTTCCAGACCTTTGGAAATAAAATTTAAAACCTGGCGGGTTCCCATAATGGATTGTAATGAGGTTGATGTAACGCAATATTTTTTGACTCTTGGGTCAAGTAACAGCGGTGCGGAATATTCACTTATACCAGCACGTAAATCTACAAGAACAGCAGCTGCGCCAACTTTATTTGCTAATTCAGATAAAACTTCTGCCAGAAAATACTCTTTGTTTCGGCTTGCGGTAATAGTTTGTGGACTCGCGTACAGATCGAATAATTGCTGCTCGTAGCGATAAGTGGGCAGAAAGAAATGTTCCACTCGCTGTTGACTGGTTTCAATAGGTAAGGTGAGTGTTCCCATTAAGGTTTCAGCAGTGGATACAATTTCTTCTACGCTGTTGTTGTCTTGGACTAAAGTTAACAGATCCAGATAGCTGAACGCAGTTTCATTTAAGTTTCCCTGAATCAAAGTGAGACCTGGTGCTTCAAGATCAGAGTCGATGATCAGAAGTTTATTGTTTTGTGGATCTTCCTGGAGATTTGTCCAAGCCTGGGTGTAGGCAATCAGGGAGAGGGTGCGACCTACACCGCCTTTATAAGAATGAAAAGCAATTACTGGACACTTGAGTTCTTTTAAATCATGGGCAGGATATACAGAGGCTTCATAAATCGCTTTTTTAAATAAAGGCATGGTATTGTCTACTGGCTGGATAGATTCATATTCATAGGAAATAGATAAAAAGGCATTGGGACGATCCAGCTTTAATGCAGAATGATCTGGTGTTATATTTTTGGGAAAGAGATTAAGTAATACTGAGTATGGCTGGTCCGATAGATCTGATTTAGGATATAGAATAATTTCATCTGGATATACTTCAATATTATTTAACGTATTTTGCCAATCTTTGCGATGTATTAGAATATAACGGTCAATATCTTTCCATGTATAAAATTTCATAGTCTATACCACCTCTTTTAACCACTCTTTAATTTGAATGAGAGTGTTATCAAATTCTTCTAAATATGTAATCTTCTGATCAGCGGGGGCAATTGAATATCTGCATAGCTGATGATAATCAGAAGGGCCTACATTATCGCCGTATTCCGTTGGAAACTGTTTGAATTTATAGTTGCCGGCTTGATTAACTTTCTTAAGTAGAGCTCTAAAATCGTGTGAACCAAGAGCTTTCGCTGTGTCTTCGTTTGCCTGGGAAATTGTATATATGTTATCGTTCTGCATAATCAGACATTTTAAACCACATTCGACACAGTAACAAAGAAGCAGACGCTGACTGTTAGGACTTCCAATATTCCAGTTGTCATAAGAGTTGGCGTGTGTTGTAAATGCTTTTTTATAATTTCGTTTATCCGCTCGCAGTTTTGCCATAGAATCACCCTTTTTTAATATGCTGCTGTGAAGTTTGCTGATGAATATTAAGATAATATAGTAGTATATTAACATAAATACAGCATAGCGTCCACTTGAAAAGTTCTCACATTTTCCACATTTTTCGATACTCTCCAGGAGCTATTCCCTCTATTTTCTTGAATATTCGTGAAAAATAATTTGCATCATTCATGCCACATTCCTGGCCTATTTTTTCTATAGACAGTTCTGTAAAACGAAGCAGCTGCTTTGCATGTGTGACACGTACCTGGATCAGATAGCTGTTGACAGGTAATCCAAACTGGTCTTTGAAGCTTCGGGTTAGATAATATTTGTTGATATAGTATTTTGACGAGAGCTGTTCAAGTGTGATTTTATCGGCATAGTGAGTGTCGATATATTCTTTTATATTCTGCAAATTCCTTTTTTTATTATTATCAGAAAACGGCTTTATCTGGTTATGTGATTCTTCCATAAGGAGAGTCAGCAGACCTACCAGTTTTTCATATATTTTCATATCACGGCTGGTAGAGTTTGAATCAGTAAGAGTGAAAATATCGTGATAGATATTGGTATACGCCTGACCTTTTACAGTATGAAAACAGGGAAGACCGCCGCGGGAGGCGTATTTTTCATAAATTGCTGTCATGTTTGGTCCATAAAAATGAATCCATTTAAGAGACCAAAGGTCATTGGCGGAAGTAAGATGAGAGTAGGCCTTGTGGCAGTCAATAAAGATACAGTCGCCAGTGTGAAGTTTATATTCTTTATTTCCATAAATCAGACTTCCGGAACCAGAAGTTACTATAAAAAATAAAAAGGAAGACAGGTTTTCACGCTGACTGATGTGCGGCTTTTGTGCCTGGAGTTCGCCGATTTCCTGAAGATGAATGAGCTGTGAGTGCGCAAATTTGGAGGGTGTATAAATAACACGCTTTGAAGTAGCAAGATCTCCGTAAAATAATGAATTATCCATATTTTTCCCCTTAATTAGTAATCTGTTAATATTATAACAAAAAAGGCAATATAATGCTAGAATATGACAAGATATACACTTAAATCAGTCTGGATTTTCCGTTATGATATGGAAAGTTAATAAATGGAAAAACATTTGGAGGAGATTATGAAAAAAGCACTGATTACAGGAATTACAGGACAGGATGGATCTTTTCTTGCAGAATTGCTTTTTGACAAGGGATACGAGGTTCATGGAATTGTCAGAAGAGCATCTATTTCTAATACAGAAAGAATTGATCATCTTTTGAAAGAAAATAAAATTACATTACATGATGGAGATCTGTCTGATTCATCTTCATTAATTCGAATAATCAATATTGTCCAGCCTGATGAAATTTACAATCTGGCAGCCCAGTCACATGTGCAGGTTTCTTTCGATGTTCCGGAATATTCGGGAGATGTAGATGCGCTTGGAGTTCTTCGTATTCTGGAAGCTGTAAGAATTCTCGGACTTACGAAAAAGACAAAAATCTATCAGGCATCCACTTCTGAATTATATGGAAAAGTAGAAGAAGTTCCACAGAGGGAGAACACTCCTTTTCATCCGTACAGTCCCTATGCAGTAGCGAAGCAGTATGGCTTCTGGATCACAAAAGAATATAGAGAAGCATACGGAATGTTTGCTGTAAATGGAATTCTTTTCAACCATGAATCCGAGCGCAGGGGAGAAAATTTTGTAACCAGAAAAATTACTCTGGCAGCAGGAAGAATTGCAGAGGGTCTTCAGGATCATCTGGAACTTGGAAATCTGGATTCTCTTCGCGACTGGGGATATGCAAAGGATTATGTAGAATGTATGTGGCTGATCCTGCAGCAGGATAAACCGGATGACTTCGTGATTGCAACAGGAGAACAGCACACAGTACGTGATTTTACAGAGAAAGCCTTTGAAGCAAACGGAATTAAAGTTCGTTGGGAAGGCAGTGGCATCGAGGAAAAAGGTTATGATGCGGCTACTGGAAAAATGCTGGTATGTGTGAATCCACAGTGGTTCCGCCCGACAGATGTAGATAATCTTTGGGGAGATCCAACAAAGGCAAAAACTGTTCTGGGATGGAATCCGCAGAAAACAAGTTATGAAGAACTGGTACACATTATGGCAGAACATGATCGTGAACTGGCAAAACAGGAAGCAAAAATGCAATAATTTGAGTAATAGAAGAGAAAGCTGGTAATGGAAAAATGATGGAAAAAGATGCAAAAATATATGTAGCTGGTCATCGGGGAATGGTAGGTTCTGCAGTTGTTCGTGAACTAGAAAGACAGGGCTATCATAATATTATAACCCGTACACATAAAGAACTTGATCTTTGCAGACAGAACGAGGTAGAAGAGTTTTTTGAACAGGAAAAACCAGAGTATGTTTTTCTGGCAGCAGCTAAAGTTGGTGGAATTGTTGCAAATCAGAGCGCGTTGGCAGATTTTATGTATGATAATATGATCCTGGAAATGAATGTAATTCATTCTGCATGGAAAAATGGATGTAAGAAACTGGAATTTCTTGGTTCTTCCTGTATTTATCCAAGAATGGCACCTCAGCCAATGAAGGAAAAGTGTCTGCTTACTTCTGAATTGGAAAAGACAAATGAAGCATATGCGTTGGCAAAGATTTCCGGGCTTAAGTATTGCGAGTTTCTTAATCGCCAATATGGAACTGATTATATTTCAGTTATGCCCACAAATCTTTACGGACCAAATGACAATTATCATCCTACACATAGTCATGTTCTCCCTGCTTTAATCCGGCGTTTTCATGAAGCAAAGGAACAGGGCTTGCCTTATGTAATCTGCTGGGGCGATGGAAGTCCGTTGCGTGAGTTTTTGTATGTGGATGATCTGGCAAATCTTTGCGTATTTCTCATGAACAATTATAGCGGAAATGAGACTGTCAATGCTGGAACCGGTAAGGAATTAACCATTAAAGAACTGACAGAACTTGTGGCAAAAGTGATTGGCTATGAAGGAGAAATCCTATGGGATAAAACAAAGCCAAATGGAACTCCCAGAAAGCTTTTGGATGTATCAAAGAGTGCAGCTCTTGGATGGTCGTATAAGACAGAATTAGAGGATGGCATTAAGATGGCTTATGAGGATTTCTTAAATAATCCTATGCGTGCTGAGAGATGACAGGAGTAATAGCGTATGAACATTGTTTTGTTATCAGGTGGATCAGGAAAAAGACTATGGCCTTTGTCTAATGATATCAGATCTAAGCAGTTTATTCAGATTTTCAAGGATGAAAATGGTAAATATCATTCTATGGTGCAGAGAGTTTATGGCCAGATAAGAAAGGTAGATCCAGAAGCTACGGTAACAATTGCCACATCGAAATCTCAGGTTTCTGCAATTCATAATCAATTGGGAGACAATGTGGGGATTTCAGTAGAGCCGTGCAGAAGAGATACTTTTCCGGCAATTGTGTTGGCTGCGGCATATCTTCGTGATGTAAAAAGAATCAAAGAGACAGAATCTGTGGTAGTGTGTCCGGTAGATCCTTATGTGGAAGATTCTTATTTCAAAGGTTTAAAACTACTTGGGGAGATGGCAGAAAAAAGCGTTGCGAATCTGGTTCTCATGGGAATTGAGCCCACATATCCAAGTGAAAAATACGGCTATATTATTCCGAAAACACAAGAAGAAATCAGTCAGGTTGATGTTTTTAAAGAGAAACCAAATGAAGAAACAGCGAAAAAGTATATATCACAGGGGGCTTTGTGGAATGGCGGAGTATTTGCATTCAGACTTGGATATGTACTTCAAAGAGCTCATGAACTGATTGACTTTAAAGATTATGATGATTTGTTTGAAAAATACAGTACTTTGGAAAAAATCAGTTTTGATTATGCAGTGGTGGAACATGAGAAGCAGATTGAAGTGCTGCGTTATCATGGACAGTGGAAAGATCTGGGAACCTGGAATACATTGACAGAAGCTATGCATGATACCAGTGTAGGCGAAGCTATTTTAAGCGATACCTGTGAAAATGTACATGTGGTAAATGAACTGAAAGTTCCGGTCCTTTGTGTGGGATTGAAAAATGTAGTTGTTTCTGCTGGTCCGGATGGAATCCTGGTGTCGGATAAGGATCAGTCAAGTTATATAAAACCTTATGTGGATAGTATTGATCAGCAGATTATGTTTGCGGAGAAATCCTGGGGCAGTTTTCGTGTGCTGGATGTGGATGAAGAGGGAATGACCATAAAAGTTACTTTGAATCCAGGACATCGTATGAATTATCACAGTCATTCCAACCGGGATGAAATATGGTCTGTACTTTCTGGGGAGGGCAGAACCATTGTTGATGGAATGGAGCAGAAAGTAAAAACGGGAGATGTAGTGACTATGGCAGCGGGCTGTCGGCACACTATTATTGCAGACAGTAAACTGCAGGTAATTGAAGTTCAGCTTGGCAGGGAGATTAGTGTATATGATAAACAGAAATACGAGCTTGAAATTTGAGACAGCAAACAGGGCATTTCATTTAGAGATGCCCTTTCTTTTAAAACCGGCAGGAAAAGATTATCTTTGGGGTGGTCAGCGATTAAAAACAGAATTTGGAAAAGAAAGTAGGTTAAATCCATTAGCAGAAACCTGGGAATGTTCGACACACCCGGATGGATTAAGTGTGGTAGAATCTGGGGAGTTTGCAGGAATGACTTTAAAAGATGTGCTAAAAGAACATCCAGAGTATCTGGGAACCCATCCTTTAAAATGTTGCACAAAAGAGCAGTTAGAAGCTGGGGAACTTCCGGTGCTGATTAAATTTATTGATGCAAAGAAAGATCTTTCTGTCCAGGTACATCCCGATGACGCATATGCCAAAGTACATGAAAATGGTTCCAGAGGAAAAACAGAGATGTGGTATGTTCTGGATGCATCTAAAGATGCATCTCTGGTATATGGATTTAATCAGGATATGGAAAAGAATCAGCTGAAAGAAAGTATAGAAAAGGGAGAGGTAGAAAAGTATTTGCAAAAAGTTCCAGTGCATAAAAATGATACCTTTTTTATTGAAGCTGGAACAGTGCATGCTATAGGGGCTGGAAGTTTGATCGCGGAAATTCAGGAAAATTCCAATCTTACATATCGAATGTATGATTATGACCGTGTTGCTAAGAATGGGAAAAAGAGACCGTTGCATATAGAGAAAGCACTGGATGTTGTGAAGCTTTGCAGTAGTACTGCACCAGGACAGTCGCTTAGGGTGCTGAATTACCAACGTGGATGTGCTTCTGAATTATTATGCAGATGCCGATATTTTCAAGTGGAGCGTTTAATTATTAATACAGAACAATGCCGACAGTTGGTGGAGTATCATACAGATAGTACTTCTTTTCAAGTGTTGTTATGCATAGATGGCTGTGGTGTAATATTTAAAGACGAAGACAGTGAGTTGCCGTTTTTTAAGGGAGATTGTATATTCGTGCCAGCTGGAGTTGAGGGGATGAAGATGCATGGGAAAGGAAAAATGATTAAGGTGGTTTGCTGAGAACAAGCTTTATAGAAAATGGGAGGAATAAACAGGCTGTGGATAGTGAAAAAGAATATTTGAGATGGTTGAGAAATGCTTCCGAAGACAATATGGAGGAAGCACTGAAATCAATGAGGGAAGATGAGATAGAAGACTCATTTTATAAAAATCTTTCTTTTGGAACTGGAGGACTTCGAGGCATTATCGGTGCTGGCACGAATCGAATGAATGTTTATACAGTAGGAAAAGCAACCCAAGGAGTTGCAGCATATTTGCTGAGAAATTATGAAGTTCCATCTGTTGTGATTGGTTATGACAGCCGTGTGAAATCAGAAGTATTTGCCAGGACAGCGGCATGTGTATTTGCGGCTAATGGAGTAAAGGTGCATATCTGGTCTGTATTAAATCCGGTTCCAACGGTATCTTTTGCTACTCGTTATCTGAAAGCGTCAGCTGGAATTATAATCACTGCATCTCACAATCCGGCAAAATATAATGGCTATAAGGTATATGCAGAAGATGGCTGTCAGATTACGACGGAGGCAGCAGCAGAAATTCAGCAGGAAATAGATAAGGTAGATATATTTACTGATATAAAGAATATGGATTATGAAAATGCTTTGAAAAGAGAAATGATAACATATATTCCAGACGTCGTTTTGGATGCCTTTATTGATGAAGTAAAAAAACAGTCCGTTCTATTTGGTGAAAAAATTGATAAAAATACAGCAATTGTATATAGTCCACTGAATGGTACAGGATATCTTCCTGTAACCCGGGTATTGAAAGAGGCAGGATATAATAATATTACTGTTGTTGAGGAGCAGCGTCTGCCAGATGGCAAATTTCCTACGTGCCCATATCCAAATCCGGAGGTCAAAGAAGCAATGTCTTTGGGAATGGAATATGCCCGGAAGCTTAATGCCGATTTGCTTCTTGCCACAGATCCAGACTGTGATCGTGTAGGAATTGCCGTAAAAGATAATTGTGGGAAATACGTGCTGTTGAGCGGAAACCAGACAGGTATTTTGTTGCTGGATTACATTTGTTCACAAAGAATCAAACATCATAAGATGCCTGCGAATCCAGTTATGGTTAAGACGATTGTTACTATGGATCTGGCTGAAAGAATTGCTGCTGATTATGGTGTACGTACAGTGAATGTATTAACTGGCTTTAAATTTATTGGAGAGCAGATAGGACTATTGGAAAAAGCAGGAAAAGAAAATTCTTATATTTTCGGATTCGAAGAATCCTATGGATATCTTACTGGGACTTATGTGCGGGATAAAGATGGAGTTAATGGAGCATACATGATCTGTGAGATGTTCAGTTATTACGCAACCCAGGGAATCAGCCTTCTCGATAAGTTAGAAGAGCTATATAAAAAGTATGGATATTGTCTGAATACACTTCATTCTTATGAATTTAATGGTCCTGCTGGAGTGGAAAAAATGCAGAAAATCATGGAGAAATTTCACAGCGAAGTTGGTGATGCAAGGAAAATTGATAACTTTGCAGGAAAGAAAATTTTCACTGCTCTTGACTATAGCAAAGGACTGAACGGACTTCCGAAATCAGATGTATTGAAATATCTACTTGAAGGAAACTGCTCTGTAGTGATACGTCCCTCCGGCACGGAACCAAAGCTGAAAGTGTATGTTTCGGTGTCCGCCAAAACGGAAGGGGATGCACGGAGAGTGGAGGAAGAGATTGTGGGGGATGTGGAAAGGCTTATTAAAGTAGCTTGTTAGATACAGTAAGTCAATTCGACATAATTTTAATGTTTTATATTGGGCTTTTGGCTGTTTGATATTATTATGGAAATCTCAGTTTTATAAAGGATAAGAGCTCTATATTATAGATTTATTTATAATGGGGCTGTCGGTTAATACCACATTTCGGCATCCCCAGTAGTAATTGAAAGGATCCCAGCAAGAACGAGAAAGGGCTACACTTTCTATTCTTCCACAGATACCGAAGTGGCAGTGAAGCTCATCGATTACTATTACAAGAAATACGAGCATACTCCGGTGGATGCCATCAACCATGCCATGGTACGGATCCGCGGTTCCTATGCCCTGGCGGTCATGTTCCAGGATTATCCCGGGGAGATTTACGTTGCTCGTAAGGACAGTCCTATGATCATCGGCGTGGAGAACGGAGACTGCTATGTGGCTTCTGATGTTCCGGCGATTCTGAAATATACCCGCAATGTTTATTACATTGGAAACCTTGAGATGGCACGTCTGGCAAATGGGACCGTTACCTTTTACAATCTGGATGGAGATGAGATTGAGAAAAAGCCAACGCAGATCAAATGGGATGCAGAAGCAGCTGAAAAAGCAGGCTACGAGCATTTCATGCTGAAGGAGATCCATGAGCAGCCAAAAGCCGTTCAGGATACGTTGAATTCCGTATTAAAGGATGGTGCTATCGACCTGTCTTCTGTGGGACTTACGGAGGAAGAGCTTCAGTCTTTTTCCCAGATATATATTGTGGCATGTGGTTCTGCCTATCATGTAGGCGTGGCATGTCAGTATGTGCTGGAGGATCTGGCGCAGCTGCCGGTACGTGTGGATTTGGCATCTGAGTTCCGTTATCGAAACATGCCTCTGGATTCCAACGGTCTGGTGATTGTGATCAGCCAGTCCGGCG
>OLQN01002043.1_pt1 | contig 14131 bp, 10 predicted proteins | sample 1673181 | NCBI WGS metagenome assembly OLQN01 (sample SAMEA3136763, study PRJEB25190) | human gut metagenome | biome: human gut; feature: human-associated habitat; material: faeces | place: Austria | collected 2013
AGGCCTCGGCCACCGTCTCCTTCGTCAGATCGTCCTCGGTAGGGCCGAGGCCGCCCGAAAAGACAAGCAGGTCGCTGCGGCTTTTTGCCTGCAAGACCAGCTCCTTCAGCCGGGCGGGGTTATCGCCGATGACATGCTGGTGCAGCACGCTGATGCCCAGCTCGGCCAGCTCGCGGCTTAAAAACTGCGCGTTGGTGTTCAGGATGTCGCCCAGCAGAAGCTCCGTACCTACGCAGATAATTTCAGCAGTCACAGCAGCTCGTCATCTCCCATGCGGATATAGATTTTCTCGACGTTCTCGGCGGCCTCGGCTTCCAGCGCGGCCAGGCCGGGCATAGCGGCCTCGGCGGCCAAGATCTCGTCCAGCGTCGGGTTCGTCTTGGGGTGCGGCGGGGTAAAGATCGTGCAGCAGTCCTCATACGGCTCGATGGACGTCTCAAATGTACCGATCTTACGCGAAATATTGATGATCTCAATCTTGTCCATGCCGATGCAGGGGCGCAGCACGGGCAGGTCCTGCGCCTGGTCTGTGCAGGCCAGCGCGGCCATGGTCTGGCTGGCGACCTGAGCCAGGCTCTCGCCGGTGATGAGGGCCTGCAGCTCGAGCTTTTTCGCCACCTGATTGGCAATGCGCAGCATGCTGCGGCGCATCAGAACCGTGAACAGCACGTCGGGCGCGTTGTCACGGATATACTCCTGCGGTTTCGTGTAGGGCACGACGAACAGCGTGCAGTTGCCGGTGTACTCGACCAGCTCGCGGGCCAGATTGCGCACTTTCAGCTTGGCGCGCAGGCTCGTGTACGGCGGGCTGGCAAAGTGGATGTGGTGCAGCGCCAGACCGCGGCGGGCCATGCACCATGCGGCGACGGGGCTGTCGATGCCGCCGGACAGCAGGTTCAGCGCGCGCCCGCTCGTGCCGACGGGCAGACCGCCCGCGGCTTCGACCTTGGGGCCGTGGACATAGGCGGCGTAGTCGCGAATTTCCACCATGATCTCCAGCTGCGGGTTATGCACGTCGACGCGCAGATGATGGTGCTTGTCCAGCAGGTAGGCACCCAGCTCGCGGCAGATCTCGGGGCTCTTCATCGGGTAGGTCTTGTCGGCGCGCTTGGCCTCGACCTTGAAGGTGCGGATGCCGCGCAGCGTCTCGCCGAGATACGCCTCGGCGGTCTCGCATATTGCAGCAAAGTCCTTCGGGCACTCGACGGCGCGGCTCAGCTTCACGATGCCGAACACATGGGACACGCGGCGAAACGCCTCGTCCATGTCGAGGCCGTCCTCCTTCGGCTCGATGAAAACGGTGCTCTGGGCCTGATAGACCTTGAACTTGCCCAGCGGCTCCAGCCGCCAGCGGATGGTCTTGGCCAGCCGCGCCTCAAACTTGCCGCGGTTCAGGCCCTTCAGCGTCATTTCGCCCTGATAGGCGAGGATGAGTTCTTTCATAAAATGGTTCCTTTCAAAATGGATGTGCCGTTCAAATATGCTGCAATTCCTGTAATCCGTCCCGCAGCCCCGCCAGCAGCGCGTCCACGTCCTCGGCGGTGTTATCGGCGCAGAAGCTCACGCGCAGGGCGGTGCGGACGGTCAGGTCGGCGCAGCCCATGGCCAGCAGGGTGTGGCTCGGCTCGCCCTTGTCGCAGGCAGAGCCGCCCGAGACATAGACCGCGCGGGTGTTCAGGTAGTTGATGAAGGTCTGGCTGTTGATGCAGCCGGTGGAGAAATTCACGATCTCCCCCACCGCGTCGTCGGGCGAATTGAGCGTTATGCCGTCCAATTCTTCAAGCCCCGCGCGCAGCTGCCGATTCAGCGCGGCAATGTGTGCAATGCGGGGGCGCAGCTTCTGCTGGCCCTGCGCGGCGGCCACGCCGAGACCCACAATGTAGGGCGTGTTCTCGGTGCCGGGGCGCAGGCCGCGCTCCTGATGGCCGCCAAGATAGGGCGGTTTGAGCGTCTGGCGCTGGCTGTCCCGGATGAACAGTGCGCCGACGCCCTTGGGCGCGTGGACCTTGTGGCCGGAGACGGAGAGCGTATCGACCTCGCGCCATTTCTGCAGGTCGATGGGCATGCGCAGCCACGCCTGCACGGCGTCCACATGGAAGTGGGTGCGGCTGTTGCGCGCCTTGATGCCCTTGCCCAGCGCCGCGATGTCCTGCACGGCGCCGGTCTCGTTGTTGACGGCCATGCAGGCGGCCAGCACCGTGTTTTTGTCGATCTCGGCCAGGAATTTCTGCGTGTCAATACGTCCGTCCGCCCCGGGCATGACCTCGACGACGGTGAAGCCTTCGTCCTTCAACGCGCGGATGGGGCGCTGCACGCTGGGGTGTTCAAAGCCCGTGACGACGATCTTATTGCCCCAGTGCTTACGCGGGCGGGCCGCGCCGGTCACGGCCATGTTGTTGCCCTCACTGCCGCAGGCCGTGAAGTAGATTTCATCGCTGCGGCAGTGCAGCGTTTTGGCCACGCGGGCGCGGGCCGCGGCAATGGCATCCTGCGCGGCAACGGCGGGGTCATACAGGCTGCTGGGATTGGCCCAAAGCTCAGTCAGCGCCTCGCTGACAGCCTGCGCCACCGCCGGGTCCACCCGGGACGTGGCGGCGTTATCAAGATAATGCAGCTGGGGGTCGGAAAGCATAGCACTCATTCCTCACATTATTGCACAAAATTATACAGATTAAATTATACACGTTCGCCCAGCAAAAAACAATATTCAGAAACAAAAAAAGGCTTCCCCCGTGGGGGAAGCTGGCCGCGAAGCGGACTGATGCGGGCAGCGTTCATCCTGATTGCCCATTTACGGGCTGTAACTCGGTAGGGGCCGGGCATGCCCGGCCCGCGGCTTACCGGCAAATGTGCTGTAATGGGAAGGCCGCTTTATTCTGTTGACCCTGTAGGGGCGCATTCTATATGCGCCCGGGCAGCTTGCGGCTGCGAAAGCCCCCACGGGCGGATATGGAATCCGCCCCTACGCCTTGTTTTATCTACCCTTACTCCCCAAAATCCTCCGCGGCCTTCTGCATCATCTGCCGGATCGGCAGGTTGTACGGGCAGCGCGGCTCACAGGCACCGCACCGGATGCAGGCACCGGCTTTGGTCTGCAGCGTCGCATAGCGCTCGCGGCCCCACTGCTGCAGGCCGTAGCGGTTCAGATACCCCTGGAACAGGAACACACTGGGGATGGAAATCCCCACCGTGCAGGGCGCACAGTAGTTGCAGCGGCGGCAGAACTGGGTGCCCAGCGCGTCGCGCACCTTCTGGCAGGCGGCCTCCTCCTCGGGCGTGAGCGGGGCGGTGTTGGCCGCGCCCGCCACGTTGGCGTTCAGCTCCTCCACCGTCGCCATGCCGGGGATGGACACCGTGACTGCCGGGTTGGACAGCACGTACCGCAGTGCCAGGCGGCCATCCTCAATGGCACCGCCCGCCAGCGGCTTCATGTCGATAAAGCCCTTGCCCGCCGCGGCGCAGTGGTCGATCAGCTCCCTGCCCTGCTGCTCCACGATGTTGTACGGGAACATGATCGTCTCGATCTCGGGGATGTCCAGCGCTGCCTCAAACACAGCGGCCAGGTGCGCCGTGATGCCGATATGCCCGACGATGCCCCTGGCCTTTGCCTCGAGCAGCGCCTCCATTGCGCCGCCGGGCGCCAGAATGGTTTTCAGGCCGTCGAGGCTCGGGTTGTGGAACTGGAACAGCTCGATGTGGTCGGTGCGCAGGTTTTTCAGGCTCGTGGCGATCTCGGCCTCCATGTCGGCTTTGGTCAGCGCGCGGCATTTGGTCGCCAGAATGAAGTCATCCCGCAGCCCGGCCTCCTCCAGCGACTGGCCGATCCATGACTCGCTGACCGTGTAGGCGCGGGCAGTGTCGATGTAGTTGATGCCCGCCTTATGCGCGGCGATCAGCAGCTCCCGCGTGCCGGGCTGGTCGATGCGCTGAATGGGAATGCCGCCAAACCCAAGGCGGGAGATTTGTAAGCCTGTGGTGCCGAAATTGACGTATTGCATGGTGTTTACCTCTTATTAAACATTCCTGTTGTATTGCTCTCCGTTTGCTGCAGGGGTCGATGCTTGCATCCGCCCCCTGCATCCTTTACGCTTATTATAGCAAATCCAACGTAAAAATCCAGTCCCCCTAAGCCCTCCCCCGCGTGGGAAGGCAACCGGCTTGCAAGCATGGTGCTATTCTTCTATAATAAACAGTACAAAAACGAAATTTTTGCGGGGTACAGCCACCTCTACGACCCGCTGACCGGGCGCTGGCCGTTTCTTGCGGGGCCGGAGCGCAGCTACGGTGCGTGTGTCGATTTATTGGTGGAGGAATTTTTGCCCAACACAACTGCTGGCACCTGACGGCAGCCGCGACCACTAGATGCCCGGAAAGTTGTGTCCGCGGTGTCACAATTATCAACAAACAAGCCCTATGGATGTTGAAAATTTCGGCGTTTTTCTGTGTGATTTTTTACCCCCGCCCACTTGCGGCGGGGGCTTTTTTCGTGGTATGATTCATTTTGTAATAGTTTATCGCTTTTTAACTGTGAGGAACAGGAATGTTTAATAAAAAGAACCCCATGCGGTATTTCTCCGGCAGCACCTTTGCGCGGCTGCCGCTGTATAAGCTGGCCGCGGGCGGCACGGCCGTGGTGCTGACCGCCAGCATCGGCCTGGGCGCGTTTGCGGCCAGCGTCGGTCCGCTCTCCGCGCCCGAGCCCAGCCCCACGCCCATCGTGACGGCCACCCCCGAGACGGCGGCCACGCCGACCCCTTCCCCGACGCCGAGCCCCACGCCGGAGCCGGACAAGCCGCTGACGATGGAGGCCAGCGTCATCCAGCAGGACGTCGGTGTGACGCTCTACGTCGAGAACGCCCCCGAGCCCAGCCCCACGCCCGATGCGTCCGCCTCGCCGTCCCCGACGCCGTCCAAAAGCGCGAAGGAGGATGACGCCGAGAACGAAAAGACCCCGCTGCTGGGCGTGGCGGCAACCATCACACTGACCGACGCCAAGGGCAATGCCACGGATTACGAGCTGGATACCGAGACCGGCACCGCGCTGGCCGAGGACGTGACCCCCGGCGACTACACGCTGGCGGTCCAGCCCATCGAGGGCTACACGCAGCCCGAGGCCCAGACCGTGACGGTCAAAGAAAAGGTCGTCTACAAGGCGGACGTCAAGGCCGTTAAAGAGAAGATCGTCCAGGCAAGCCAGGTCAACGAGAGTGCCGAGGACTCCGGCGTCAGCAATGCGGGCTCGGCCCCCATCGTCAACGAGGTCACCGACACCGTGACCTACGCCGACAGCGCCAGGACCGAGACCGGCAGCAGGACGAGCTACACAGCCAAGCTGAGCAGCAGCGGACATCTGCTGCTGACCGACGGCACCGAGACACCCTACCTGCCCGTTTATCAGGACGGCACGAAGGACCTGATCGGCGCAATGCGCGATACGAGCTACGCCGCCAACACGGCCACGGCGGCCTGGCTGCCCGGCGCGGCGGATTCCGTCACGCTGCTGGGCGCGGCCAACACCCGCATGGCGTGGGTACACCGCGCGGACGAGCCGATGACCGTACAGGAGGACACCGGCGGGGCCGCCCCGGCCGCCGAGGAGACCCCTGTCCCGGCGGACCCCACGCCGGAACCGACCCCCGAGAGCACGCCCGAGCCGACCCCGGAGGCGACGCCCGCCCCCACCGAGGCCCCGACGGAGACCCCCGCCGAAACGCAAACGCCTGCCCCGACAGCAGCCCCTACGGAAGCCCCGACAGCGGCTCCGACGCAAGCACCCACCCAGGTGCCCGACCCGACGGCGGGCTGGCCGGATAACATTGCGGTGCAGGAGCTGGCCAACTACGGCTTTGCCGTGACCAGCGCGACCACCACGATATACGAGTACACCGGCTGGCAGGATATTGACGGCGCAACGTATTATTACGACCCGTCCACCCACCAGCCCGTCACGGGCCAGCAGGTCATTCAGGGCAATGTCTACACCTTTGCGGCGGACGGCGCACTGAACCGCACGGCCCGCGGCATTGATGTCTCGAAGTTCCAGGGCAGCATTGACTGGAACGCCGTCAAGGCGGACGGCATCACGTTTGCCATCATCCGCTGCGGCTACCGCGGCTACGGCAGCGGTGCGCTGGTCGAGGATTCTACATATCGTCGGAACATTCAGGGCGCGATCAACGCGGGCCTGCGCGTCGGCGTTTACTTCTACAGCCAGGCCATCAACGAGGCCGAGGCCGTCGAGGAGGCCAGCATGGTGCTGAGCCTGGTCAGCGGCTACAGTCTGCCGCTGGGCGTCTACTACGACACCGAGAGTGTCGGCGGCGGGCGCGCCAATGCCCTGAGCGCCGCCGAGCGCACGGCCTGCGCCGTCGCCTTCTGCGAGACGATCCGCAGCGCAGGGTACAGCGCGGGCGTTTACTCCTATGCCAGCTGGTTCTATAACGCGCTGAACTTTGCGAACATCAGCAAGTACAACATCTGGATCGCCCAGTACCGCGATACGCTGAGCTTCAGCTACAAGCACAATATATGGCAGTACACAGGCTCCGGCAGCGTCAAGGGGATCTCGAAGCCGGTGGATATGAATATTGGGTAAAATAAAAGCACCTGCGTTTTCGGACGCAGGTGCTTTTGCGTTATGGAAGCCTTCTCCCTCGGGAGAAGGTGGCCGAGGCTCCGACCGAGGCCGGATGAGGGCAAAGCCCGCCATAGCGGCCAGTGAACGGGCTGCAGCGGCAAGGTCTGCCCTCATCAGTCAGCGGACGGGGCCGCTGACAGCTTCCCCCAAGGGAGGAAGCCTTATTTGTTTGTGTAGCAGCTCATCTTCGCGCTGCTTCCGCCCCTGACCTGCCCATTGCCGTGCACAATATATTTATACGTACACAGCTCGGCCAGCCCCATGGGGCCGCGGGCGTGGAGCTTCTGGGTGCTGATGCCCATCTCGCAGCCAAGGCCGAACTCGCCGCCGTCGGTAAAGCGGGTGCTTGCGTTCACGTAGACCGCCGCGCTGTCCACGCAGGTCGTGAACCGCTGTGCCGCCGCGGCGTCCGCCGTGACGATGGCCTCGCTGTGGTGGGTCGAATGCTTCGCAATGTGGGCGATGGCCGCATCGACGTCATCCACAACGGCCACGCTCAGCTTATAATCCAGATACTCGGTGTCAAAGTCCTGCGGCGCGGCAGGCACACCGTCGATGATGGCCGCGGCGCGCGCATCCAGATGCAGCTCCACCGGGGTGATGCCGGCAGCGGCGCGGGCATCGACAAGGCGGGCCTTCAGCATCGGCAAAAACTGCGCTGCCACGTCCCTGTGGACCAGCAGCGCCTCCTCGGCGTTGCAGACGCTGGGGCGGCTCGTCTTGGCGTTTTCCACAATATCCACGGCCATCTCCAGATCGGCGGCCTTGTCCACGTAGACATGGCAGATGCCGGTGCCGGTCTGGATGCAGGGCACGGTTGCGTTCTCGACGCAGGCGCGGATCAGCCCGGCCCCGCCGCGGGGGATCAGCAGATCGACCAGCCCGTCCGCGGTCATCAACTCGTTGGCGCTGGCGTGGGAGGTGTCCTCGATGAGGCTCACCGCGCACTCCGGCAGGCGCACCCTGCGCAGACCGGCGCGCAGGGCCTCCACGATGGCGTGGCAGCTGGCCCAGGCGTCGCGCCCGCAGCGCAGGATGCACGCACTGCCCGCCTTGATGGCCAGCGCGGCAGCGTCGCTCGTGACGTTGGGGCGGCTCTCGTAGATGATGGCGATGACACCCATCGGCACGGCGGTTTTTTCGATCAAAAGGCCGTTCGGGCGCACAATTTTGCGCAGCACTGCACCCACCGGGTCGGGCAGGGCCGCGACCTCGCGCATACCCTTGGCCATGTCGGTCAGGCGGCCCGGCGTCAGCGCCAGACGGTCCAGCATCACATCGCTGACCCGCCCGCGGGCGTTCTCGACGTCCTGCTTATTGGCGTCCAGAATTTTATCCTGCGCGGCGATGAGCGCAACGGCCATTGCCTCCAGCGCGGCGTTCTTCGTGTCGGCGTCGGCCAGCGCCAGCGGCAGCTTTGCGCCCTGCGCGGCATGCAAAATTTCCTGCGTAGTCATGGGGTCAGACCTCCCTTATGCCTTGCGGCCCACAAACCGGGTGCCGACGGGCTTGCCCTCGACAATGTCGTACAGCACCTCGGCGTGGGCACCGTTGGTAATGATCATGTCCACACCGGCCTCGGTGGCACGCTTGGCGGCGGTGACCTTCGTCAGCATGCCGCCGGTGCCCAGGGCCGAGCCCGCGCCGCCCGCCAGCATCTCAATTTCCGGCGTGATCTCCTCGACCACCGGGATGAGCTTTGCGTCCGGGTGGGTGTGCGGGTCGGCGGTGTACAGGCCGTCGATGTCGGACATCAGCACGACCAGATCGGCGTGGATGCACTTGGCCACCAGCGCGGCCAGCGTGTCGTTGTCGCCCAAAGAGTATTCCTCGCAGGCGACGGGGTCATTCTCGTTGATGATGGGGATGGCGTGCAGCTGTAAAAGACGCTCCAGCGTGTTTTGCAGGTTGTGCAGACGGTTTTCATGGTCAAAATCCTCCCACGTCAGCAGCATCTGGGCCACGGTATGGTTGTATTGGCCGAACAGCCGGTCATAGGTATACATCAGCTCGCACTGGCCCACCGCGGCGGCAGCCTGCTTGGTGACAAGGTCGCCGGGCTTTTCAATTTGCAGCTTGCCTGCGCCGAGGCCCGTGGCCGCCGACGATACGACGATGAGCTGATGTCCGGCGTTCTGAATATCGCTCCACACCTTGACCAGATCCTCGGTGTGGCGGATGTTGAGCAGCCCGCCGGGATGTGCCAGCGTGCTGGTGCCTACTTTAACGACGATACGCATAATTCAATCTCCTTGGCCCCCTCTGCGAGGGGGCTCCCGCCGCAGCGGGTGGGGGAGAGAACCTTCCGACGGTCCGAAATATTTCGGGTGTTGGCACGGCTCTCTCCCTCTGGCCTAACGGCCACCTCCCCCGTACCGGGGGAGTCTGTCTCGCAGAAGGAGGCAAGCTGCGGTTTTATTTCTTCCCCAAATCCTTTGTCTTTTCAAACGCGGCCAGCACGGCGTCGGTCACGGCACCGCGGAAAGCGCGCTCCTCCAACAGGCGCACGCCCTGAATGGTCGAGCCGCCGGGGCTGCAGACGGCGTCCTTCAATTCGCCCGGGTGCTTGCCGGTCTCCAGCACCATCCGCGCGCTGCCCAAAAGCATCTGGGCGGCGTACTCCTGCGCCTTGGCGCGGGGCAGACCTGCGGCGACACCGCCGTCGGCCAGTGCCTCGATGAACTGGTACGCCCAGGCCGGTCCGCAGCCGGACACCGCGCTTGCGGCGTCGATCAGGCTCTCCGGCACGGCGTCCAGACGGCCTGCAGGGGCCATGGCGGTGAGCCACTCGGCCATTTTTTCCGGCTCCACATCGTCAGAGCAGTACTGGATCATGCCGTCGCCCAGCGCCACGGGGGTGTTGGGCATCATACGGATGATGGGATAGCCGCTGCCCGCCATCTGGCGGATCTGCTGCATCGACAGGCCCGCCGCCATCGTGACCAGCACAAAGGGGCGGCTCTCGGCGCGGGCCTCCAGCGTTGGGGTCAGCTCGTCGAGCATATCGGCCATCATCTGGGGCTTTACGCCCAGAAAGATGAAGTCGCAGATGCCGGCGACTTCCTCATTTGTGCCGCAGGCGCAGCCGAGCTCGTCCGCCAGCGCCTGTGCCTTGGCAGGCGTGCGGTTGGCCAGCAGCACATCGCCGGACCCGGCGCCCTTGCAGACCGCGCGCGCCACAGCCCCGCCCATGTTGCCGCAGCCGATAAAACCGTATTTCATGGTAAACCCCCTATTTTATACTTTATATTCAGTACTTATAGTAGTGCAAGGGAGAAGGTTTGTCAACGGGAAAACGGGCTTTCCCCGGGGGAAAGATACAGAAAGTCCATCACATCTTTTTCTTGCCCTTATCCTGCAAACGCGGTATAATAAAATAGAATATTTGTAAAATTCCGTCCGCCGCTGCACGGCGGGCACCAGGATAGAGTTTGGAGGCAGTACCATGTCTGAATTTATTCCTCTTTCGGTTCCGAATTTCGGCGCGCGCGAGGCCGAGCTGGCCGGGCAGGCCATCACGTCGGGGTGGGTTTCCACCAGCGGCGGCAAGGTCACGGAGTTCGAGGAAGCGCTGGCCGCTTACGTGGGCATGCCCCGCGCCGTGGCCTGCAACGCCGGTACCAGCGCGCTGCATCTGGCCGCTATGGCCGCCGGCATCACCCGCGGGGATGAGGTCATCGTCCCGACGCTGACCTTCATCGCCGCCGTCAACCCGCTGACCCGCTATGTCGGCGCGGAGCCGATCTTCATCGGCTGCGACGACTCCCTGTGCATTGACCCCGACGCCGTCGAGGATTTCTGTGCGAACCGCTGCGAGCTGCGGGACGGCAGGCTGTACAACAAAGCCACCGGCGCACACATCAAGGCACTGGAGGTCGTGCATGTGTTCGGCAACATGGCCGACATGCCCCGCCTGATGGCGATAGCCAAGCGCTACGGCCTCATCGTCATTGAGGATGCCACCGAGGCACTCGGCACCCGCTGCACCGACGGCCCGTTTGCCGGTAAGTTCGCGGGCACCATCGGCGACATCGGCTGCTACAGCTTTAACGGCAACAAGATCATCACCACCGGCGCAGGCGGCATGGTCGTGTCCAACCACGCTGACTGGGCCGAGCACGCCAAGCATCTATCCACCCAGGCCAAAACCGATCTGCTGCAATTTTTGCACGATGAGGTCGGCTACAACTACCGCATGACGAACGTGCAGGCATCCTTAGGGCTTGCCCAGCTCGAGCGGCTCGAGGGCTTCATCGCCCACAAAAAGGCGCTGTATGACCGCTATGTGGCCGCGCTGGACGGCGTGAAGGGGCTGCGCATCCTGCCCTTCCGCGAGGGGGAGTGCCGCTCCAACCACTGGTTCTTCAGCCTGTATCTGAAGGATTCTGGGATGGACCGCGACACTGTAATCGAGAAGCTGCAGGCGCAGCACATCCAGACCCGCCCGGTGTGGGCGCTCATCCATGAGCAGGCCGACTACCCCCGCAACGAGGCTTACGGTCTGGACAAGGCGCTGGACTACCGCAAGTATATTGTTAATCTGCCCTGCTCCACGAACCTGTCCTTTGAGGACTGTGACCGCGTGATCGAAGCGGTGCTGGGGCTGTAAAAGGCTTCCCCATCGGGGGAAGCTGTCCGCGAAGCGGACTGATGAGGGCAAAGTCCACGCCGCAACCCATTTCCGGGCGGCGGAGACACACTCGCCCCTCATCCGGCGCTTGCGCGCCACCTTCCCCTTCAGGGGAAGGCTTTAATAAACGTCAAAGGGGGACCACCCTTGATAAAAGTAGAAGAGCTTTTTATTGCGCCCACCGCCACGGTGCTGGAAACGCTGCGCAAGCTGGACGAGACCGGCCAGCGCATCCTGTTCATTGCACCGGAGGGACATCTGAAGGCCGTCATCACCGACGGTGACATCCGCAAGTTTTTCCTGCGCGGCGGCACACCGGACCAGACCGTGGACCACGCGGCCAACTATCATCCGCTGAGCGTCTCGGTGTCCGAGCGCGGCAAGGCCCGCAGCATTTTGCAGGAGCATTGCATCGACGCGCTGCCGGTCCTGAACAAGCGCGGTGTTATCACCGACATCATCTTTGCCCACGGCCTGGATCTGGACAACCGCAAGCAGGTCGATATTCCCGTTGTGATGATGGCGGGCGGGCTGGGCACGCGGCTGTACCCGTACACAAAAATTCTGCCCAAGCCGCTGATCCCCGTGGGCGAGCAGCCCATTGCCGAGCTGATCATGGACCGGTTCCGGGACTTCGGCTGCCACAATTTCACGATGATCGTGAACTACAAAAAAGGCATGATCAAGTCCTATTTCAATGAGCTGGAAAAGAACTATAACGTGGACTTTGCCGACGAGGAAGTGTTCATGGGCACCGGCGGCGGGCTCTGCCTGCTGAAAGGAAAAATCAAAGCACCGTTCTTTTTTACGAACTGTGACACACTTTTGGATGTAGACTTCGGCGACATTTATGAGTACCATAAATCCCACGGCAACCTGGTCACGATGATCTGCGCGTTCAAGCACTACACCGTGCCCTACGGCGTGGTGGAGCTGGGCGAGAACGGCAGCATTGCCGCCATGCGCGAAAAGCCCGAGCTGGACTTTTTGACGAACACCGGCGTCTACGTGGTGGAGCCGCGCGTCGTGGAGGAAATGCGCGACGGCGAGAAGATCGGTTTCCCCGATGTGATCGAGCGCTACCGCCGGGCCGGGGAGAAGGTCGGCGTCTATCCCATCAGCGAGAGCAGCTGGATGGACATGGGCCAGCTGGAGGAGCTGGAGAAGATGAGAAGAAAGCTGGAGAATCAGCAGTAAACCAGTGAGAAGTTAGGAGTGAGGAATGAGGAGTGACACATAAAACGGAGCTTTCAGCTGAAACCAAAAACTCCTCACTCCTAACTTCTCACTCCTCACTATAAAAACCGGAGGTTTTTACCTATGCCTGTAACGATCATAGCCGAGGCCGGGGTCAACCACAACGGCAGTCTGGAAATGGCCAAGGAGATGGCCCGCGTTGCTAAAGAATGCGGCGCGGACATTGTAAAATATCAGACCGCCGTGCCCGAGCTGGTGGTCAGCAAATTTGCCGAGAAGGCCGAGTACCAGAAGCAGACCACCGATGCCGCCGAGAGCCAGCTGGAGATGATCCGCAAGCTGCATTTCTCGTTTGAGGCGCATAAAGAATTAAAGGAATACTGCGATTCCATCGGCATCCAGTATTTAAGCGCGCCGTTTGACGTGCCGAGCGTGAAGTTTCTGGGCACGCTGGGTCTGCCGCTTTTAAAAATCCCCTCCGGCGAGATCACGAACCTGCCGTATCTCGAGGCCATGGCCGCGCAGAAAACGCCGGTGCTGCTCTCCACGGGCATGAGCACACTGGACGAGATCACCGACGCGCTGGGCGTGCTGGATGACGGCGGCTGCCCCGAGGTGACGATTTTGCACTGCAACACGCAGTACCCGACGCCCTACGAGGACGCGAACCTGACCGCCATGATCGAGCTGTACGACCAGTTTGGTCTGCCGGTGGGGCTGTCCGACCACACGCCCGGCTGGGAATGCGACGTAGCCGCGACGGTTTTGGGCGCACAGGTCATTGAAAAGCACTTTACGCTGGACAAATCCCTGCCCGGCCCCGACCAGAAGGCCAGCCTGGACCCCGCCGAGTTTGCGGCGATGGTGCTGGCCGTGCGCCACGCAGAAGCCGCCCTCGGCGACGGCCACAAGCACCTGACCGCCAGCGAAGCCCCGAACAAGGCCATTGCCCGCAAGAGCATTGTGGCCGCCCGGGAAATCAAAGCGGGCGAGGTTTTCACCGAGGAAAATCTGACAACGAAGCGCCCGGGGGATGGGATTTCGCCCATGCGCTGGCATGAGATTTTAGGCCAGACCGCGAAACGCGATTTTGCCGAGGATGAGAAGATCGAGGTGTGAGGAACGCCTTGCCGGGAGGGATGAATCCCCCCCCCTACAACAGGCAAAAGGTTAGTGGTAAAGGCTGTAGGGAGCGGCGTCCCCGACGCCCCGCGGAGGGGTCAAGACCCCTCCCTGCAAACCAATTTAAAAGGGGTACGTAGGGCGGCCTGCCCCCAGGCCGCCGCGGGAGTTAGTGGGTGAATGCCCGTTGATGGGCGGCCACGCAAGGCCCGTCAAAGCCCCTCAGGCCTCGCAGGCTCGGCCAGCTCCCCTAAAAGGGGAGCCTTTTGCGCGGGCGAAGCCCGCGAGAGAAGCCTCCCCATCAGGGGAGGTGGCCGCGGAGCAGGCCGGAAGGGTTCAGCCCGTTGACGACGGGCATAACAAGGTTGCGGGCCGGGCATGCCCGGCCCCTACGGACTGCCGTGAATCGTCGTGCACGAGAGGGGCAAGGGAGGGCGGCAGCCCGCCCCTTCCAAGTTGGCGGGTGGTTGACCGGGAATGGGCAGCCACGCAAGGCCCGTCGGAATCCCCCAGTCACCTAACGGTGACAGCCCCCTTTGACAAGG
>OLQN01002069.1_pt1 | contig 14018 bp, 6 predicted proteins | sample 1673181 | NCBI WGS metagenome assembly OLQN01 (sample SAMEA3136763, study PRJEB25190) | human gut metagenome | biome: human gut; feature: human-associated habitat; material: faeces | place: Austria | collected 2013
TAATTGAATGGAGTACCGGGGTATTTTTTTTCCCATAATCCGCGAAGATGATTGATAACTGTTGTGCGATCTTGCTCATCAAACTGTAAGGTCAATGTGGTATAATTATCTTGGGGCATTTCGTGCAGAATCATTCTCAATGGAAACACATTGTTTGTGAGCGAATATTTCTTGAAATCTTTCATGACACCGATAATAGTACCTTTCTCACTCTTTTCGGGCACGTATTTAGAGATAGGTTGTCCCACCGGATCTTCTCCTTCGGGCACAAGATAGCGAATGAAGGACTCGTTGATGATGACCGGCACAGAGGTACGGAGTAATAAATGGAATGTTTGTTTGGCATCCAGCAAGTCGAAATCGTATATATCCAGGAAGTCCGGACAGTTTTCATAAAGTTCAAGCATCAGAAGGTCATTCTTCTCACCATTTTGGCGGGGAACGGCCATACTCATGGTATAAAGGCCTGATTGAGAAGATACAACAGACTTCACTCCGGGGATGGATTTAATGTCTTCTATCCAAGTAGATAAAGGGGATTGCCGGGGGTCACCGATTCCAAACTCAACGATTCCTTTGTAGCGGCTTCCCTCCTGCTCTATCAGGTCCATTTGGCTACGGATTATCATAAAAGCACTTAGCAGTCCGATAGAAATCATGAATTGTAAGGTGACCAGTGCTGCTACAATGCGCTGTTTCTTACGACCTGTAAAGAAGCTGCGGTAACGGCTTTCGGACAAGGTCTGTATCTTCCGGCTCATGTATTCTGCCGGAACAACGGATAGAATGATGACAAACAGCAGGATAACAGGGAATACCTGAACGGAGAAAAGATAGGAGAACGACAGATGTGCGGATATTGTTGCATTGAATACTGCTAACAGGTCGCTCATCAACAGAATGGATAACAAGAACGCTGTAATCACCATCAGGAAAGTATCGGCAAAGAGTTGCCAACGGATTTGACGGTGGCTTGCACCTAAAAGGCTTTCAATGTGCAAGGTGCGTATTTGCTTCAATAAGCGTGAAAAACTGAGGTTGATATAGTTGAAGCAACCGATGAACAAGATTAATAAAGCAGATAGCAGTCCTACGCTTAACAGGGCCTTTTGCCGATGCTTGATACACTGGTTGCTATCTTGTGTGGTAGTGGTAAAATAGGATTCCTGTAAAGTCTGGGTACGGTAATACCCTTTGCCTAATAAAGTAGGAAGCTCGGTTGTCTCGAAGCGTTGGCGAAAGGCGTTGAGGTCTGTTCCTTCTTTGAGAAGTATCGAACAGGTGGTTCCTTCGGGACTTTTTAGATGTGTGAGCAAGTCTGCCTGCAACATGCTTTGCGATGGCAGGCGGAAGACGGCGGCGATACGGTAGGCACTTTCACCGGATTGTGGGATATCCAGCAGCTTGCCGAGGCAGTCGGTGGTACCGAAACAACATTCGGCCAAAGCTTGGCTGATGGCGATGGTTCCCGGGTGAGTCAATGTTTCTTCTATTTTTCCTGCAAGGGTTTCGATGGGGATAAACTTGGGCAATGTGCTGTCTGCCGATAGCAGGTTCAGTTCGGAATATTCTTGGTCGCCCACACGGATTTTTGTGTGAGTGATAGCTTGTGTGCGTAGTGAAGCTTCTATCTCAGGGAATTGTGAGATGATTTCGGGGACAGATTCGTGATATACGAATGTTCCTTGCATTTCTTGTTGTGCGAAAGGTAGTGTTTGTGTCAGCCGGAGGATACGGTCACGGTTGGGGTTGTTATACTCGATGTTGTATTCGTATAGGACGAAGGCTGTCAGTAGGTTGGTGCAGGCGATACCAATAACCAGACTGACAAGAGAAATAGTGACGAACAATTTATTTCGCCACCAGCTACGCAGGACAAACTTCAGAATGTACATGTTTAATATCTTGATATGTTATTTGAAAAGTAGGTCAATCTGTTACCCTGGGCTCATCGAAAGATATCTTCTCTTGACACAAGGTTGTAGAGATGAGATTCTTCGATCTTGCCCAGGATGACAGGAATTGGCAGAGTAAAGAAACGTTTACAGACTCACCTCTGTCACCACCTGTCCGTCGAACAGATTAATGATACGTCCTGCAAAACCGGCATCGTGCTGTGAGTGGGTTACCATGACGATGGTGGTTCCTTCTTTGTTCAGTTCATTCAGCAGTTCCATCACTTCCTTACCGTTCTTGGAGTCCAGATTACCGGTAGGCTCATCGGCAAGGATCAGCTTTGGATTGGCTACTACGGCACGGGCAATGGCTACACGTTGCTGCTGACCACCGGAGAGTTGCTGTGGGAAGTGTTTGCTTCGGTGTGTAATGGCCATGCGTTCCATAGCTGTTTCCACGCGACGTTTGCGTTCGGCGGAAGGAATGCCCATGTAGAGCAACGGCAGTTCGATGTTTTCGTATACGTTCAGTTCGTCAATCAGGTTGAAGCTTTGGAATACGAAACCAATGACACCTTTACGCAGGCTGGTGCGTTGTGCTTCGGTGTATTTGGATACTTCCTTTCCATTGAGGTAGTATTCTCCACCGGAAGGATTATCGAGCAAGCCGAGGATATTCAGCAATGTAGATTTACCGCAACCGGAAGGTCCCATGACTGCGACGAACTCGCCTTCTTTCACTTCGATGTTCACATTGTTCAAAGCCCATGTTTGCACTTCTTCTGTCTTGAAGATTTTCTGCAGGTTTACTGTTTTAATCATAATAGTGATAATTTTAATTAGTAATATTGTTTATTCATTTTTTATTATCTCGGCCGGATTGATATGCATGATCCGGTAAATTTTGTATGCGGTGGTGAGGAATATCATGAAGGCCACACTGAAGAATAACAGAATTCCCCAATCCCAACCCTGTATGCACTTCACTGTGTCTGCGTCTATTGATAGCAGCATCAGTCGTACCAAAGGATAAGCAACCGCAAAAGCCAGCAGGAAAATCATCAGATAAGCTTTACCGAATATGCCGGCAATGATCCATGGGGTAGCTCCGTTGATTTTACGAATGGCTATTTCCTTCTGTCGGCTGACTGTGTCCATGGAGATGGCCGAATAGATGCTCAGTACGACCAATAGTATACTTACAACGGCCAGGATTGTCATCGCCACTTGTGTCATATACATTGATCCCATCATCGTTTGTTTGTTATCGGACAGGGAACGGATTTCAAGAGGCAAGGTTGTGGGTACGTAGTTACGACAGATATCAGTGATGCGCCGGATACTTTTGGTAGCGTTTGTACCCGGTGCCAGCTTGACATAGAAATACCTGAAATGGTTGCTGGGGAAAAATACCGAACCGATGGTTCCTCTTCCCTGAGTTTCTTTATAGAGCTCTTTGAAAGTACCGATGATGCGGTAACTCTGACCCTCAATCTCTACTCTGTCTTGCACGTTGTCCTTATCCAATTGAAGTCTGAAAGCCTCACTGACATAAACGGTACCTTCTGCATCTCCATTCACTTCTTTTCCTTGTAAAGGGATATTTAGGAATTTAAAGTAACTCGGAGCTCCCATTGCTATGTCAATCATGACCTCCGATTGGTCAGCTTTCTTATAGGTGCGCATAAAATGATTTCCACTTTGCAAATCATCTGTCATGGTCAGTGTCTCTATACACTCCGGAAATGCTTGAATATCAGATAATATGGGGTTTATGTGCTGCCACATACGTTGGCTGTTCACCTTCAGGGAAATGATATTTTCTTCTTCTTCGGATGTAAGCGGATTGTATGCCTGACCGAACGCTTCGTGCCACACCATGTTGACGCCGAGTGTGCTGCCCACAAAGAAAATGGCAATGCCTAACTGCAACCACATCATAATCGAACGGAAAATATGACGGCTACGGTTATTGTTGATTTGGCTGATTATGCTCACTTGCCGTAAACGGCGGATAGGAAACCATATTACGAGCATACAGATCATCAGAAGTGCAATATATATTTGGAACTGTACAACGTAGATAGATGACAAGGGTAAATCGGGCATATCATGGCTTGGAATGTATATTTCCGCAAGATTTATCATGAGTTCCGTTAAAACCAGAGACAAAAGAAATGCAGTGGACATCATCCAAAACACTTCAGCAAAAAGAAGAAGGAACAGTCCTTTTATCTCGGATCCCATACACTTGCGAAGTGCCACTTCACGCTGACGATTATAGAACATCTGAATGATGAACTTAAGGAAATTAATCAGCCCTGAAACCAGGATAAGTGAGGCTATGAATAGTATTAGAAACTGCACCATTGTCAGTTCTTTGTCTTGCCGCATACTGAATGCGGCGTAAGGGTGTACGGTGTCCTCATTCCGTTGCCACGTTATGGACCGTAAACTATTGTTTAGCATTTCCATAGTTGCCTTAGGCGATAGATAACCTTGTACACTCAAGGCGTCATGAGTCATGATTTCATAGGAGAAATAACAATCGACTTTGGGGTCTTGCAGTCCGTTATCTTCCACTACATTCACGACTTTAAAGCTCTGTATTGTATTTTCCGCTATACTTTGTGGGTTAGCAAGGCGTATGGTTGTTCCAATGGGATTTGCAGTGCCGTACGCTTTGCTCACAAATTTATGGGATAATACCACTTCATCAGGTGCTTCGGGAAGTCGGCTGCCATGTAGCAATTGTCTGTTGTTATAGGAGAAAAAGTTACTGTTAACCCCTCTATAACCTATCAGAAAAGGTAAATTACGTTGTTCGTTATCAATGACTTCTATTTCCGTTGAATTGTTAAAGGATTGTATGGTCAGGCACTCTAGCCCACTGATAGATCGCTCTTCCAGTCGTTTTATTTCATTGGTTCGAAAAAGAGAATTTTGTTTCTGGTTGACTGTTATTCTTATCCGTCGTTCGCTGTCAGGTAAGTTTTCAAGTTTGGCCCATTCCTGCATGAAAAAGCATACAATGGTATAGCATACGATTCCCACTGCCAGGCAAAGGGCGGAAATGAAACTGTGAGTCTTGTACTTCAGCAGATTTCGTAGAGCAACTTTCAAATAATGTAATATCATTGTTTTTATTCGTTTTTAATTATTTCCGCCGGATTCGTTTTTGCTATCCGCAAGATACGGAAAAGTATTGTAAAGCCTGTAATAAGAGTAACAATCAAGAATATACAGAGCCAGAAAAGCAGACCGCAGTCAAAGAATACCGTATACATTTGTTTCCATAACATCAATACAACATATACAAGCGGGAATGCAACGATGGCACTACACAATAACAAGATAATATAAAGACGGGCAAACAACAGGATAATCTGCGGAACATCTGCCCCATTTACTTTACGGATAGCAACTTCTTTCTGGCGTCGTTCTGTATCGAGCGTGATACTGGAGTATACACCTAATAGTGTGATAATAATGCTGATAACAGCAAAGAACAAAATGATGTCCTTCAGATTATACTCAAGAGCCTGCAAAATATGGATATCATCCAGGAATGTTTTAGCCTGATAAGTTATATTTTCAGGAAGCATCTCGCGGTAGACTTTCTCAATCCATCGGGCTACTTCCTTTTGCTGGTCCGGATGACTCTTTATGTAACAATGGCCTATGTAGACTGAAGAATCATAAGGCAGGAAAGCATATCCACTACTTCGGTTATATACATTGGCCTGAAAAGGTGCGGATATTCCACAGATTGTGTAGTCGGTATTACCGCTATACAAGTTCATACCGATTACATCTTTCTTCTGCATCTCCTGCCAGACATTGTCTACCACAATATCTTTTTCCGTTTGAGGAAGTCTTCCTTGTTCTATGGGAATATTCATAAAAGAGAAGAAATTGGAGGGTACAGCCATGACACTAATATCAATCCAGGAGTTCTCATTTCCCTTTTCGGTCGTTAATCCATTGCCCGACATTCCTTGCATATAACCGACATCTGATAACAGAATTTCTTTCACTCCGGCATGCTGTTTAAAACGCTCTATCAATGCCAACTTTTCCTCATTCTTCATAAAGGGATAGTCTAGGGGAATACTAAGAATCTCCGACTTTTCTTTTTGACTTAGCGTATGGATTAAACTATCGGTAGTTTTCTCTGCTTGCAGATATAAAGCAGCTGTCAGGGATACAAATACCCAGCAAATAAAGAACTGGATACCCAGCATAAGGTTACGTCCCCATTGCTTACCTCTGCGTTTATTGTTTCCATAAATACCTGTTTGCACGGTAATACGACGAATACGAATGGAAACAGACAAACATATAAGGACGCAGAGTATGATAAGAAGAACGATATATTGCAGAGCATGTATTAAAAGCGTTTCAGAGGTAAAGGCCATTGCAAAGCCCGGCAAAGAGAAATTCATGTGATTCCCCAATAATTCTATGCCTGATAATACCAGTATGGAGGATATGGATATGACGATCAATGACTGTGTGAATAGTAAACAGAAAAGTTGTTTCCAGTTGCATCCTATCATTTTCATGATACTGTATTCTTTAGTACGATTGAAGAAAGAACCGATAAGGAAATGGAAGAAGTTGATCAACCCTACCAATAATATCAATGTACCTATAATTCCGGTAACTAATCCCAGATAGGAAGCACCTTGTTTTTTCAATCTGGCTCCCATACTACTGGCAGTGACAGTGTAAGCTTCGCCATACAAAGTATAAGTATAGTCTCTTTTTAAGAATTGCTTTTCTAAATCGGTACATGTAGTTTGTGGTGATAACAGCACGTAGGTATTTGCTCCCGTCATATTATGCCGTTTGGAACTTTGCAGAAGTCCTTCACTATCGTTTACGGTCAGCATATCTATGTTTTGCATAAAATCAAAACTATTGTTCAGAGGGATATCTTTCATTACTGCTTGAATGGTGTAGACGATACCTCCTGTTTTCGGGGTACTTTCAGGAGAAGTATTGAGCCTCATGTGTTTGCCGATAGCACTTTCTGCATTACCGAATATTTTAATGGCCATAGATTGGCTCAGGATGACGGAGTTAAGAGACTGACTTGCCATTTTCCAATGTCCTGCTACCATTTCCGGAGTGAAGATTTTATTGTAGCAAGTATCTATTTCAATCGTTTCAAGTTCATAAGGTAGCATCTTTTCCGGAGATAACTCTACATAATAAGGGCGTTCGCGAGGATAGGTTACGGATGAAATGGCTTCCGTTTCTCCCAAAGACCATGTACGCAAATCTTCGGCCAGAGGAACTGGAGAACCGGAAAAATATCTGTCTGCCTTGCCGTCATAGAGATTTAATTCTGCTATGCGATCATGATTAGTAAAACAATGGTCTGTACTTTCTACAAAGCGACTGCAATATATGCAGACACAGAAGCAGAGCAAACCTACTGCTAATCCGATGATGGAAATGATATTTTGTGTCTTATGCTTACACAAGTTTCTGAATGCTATTTTGAGATAATGGAATATCATGGTTTATACATTTTATATTTTATATATTCAAAACTTATGCCAAGTATGTAACTTTCTATTTATTAATAATATACTGGTTTTTGTTATAGAGTATTAGTGTGCTATAGTGCACAAAAACAGTGCATATCCGCACATGGATTCTATACTTACTCGGTCTTTATTATATCCACCGGATTTATTTTTGCAATTTTCAAAATGCGGAATATGACAGTAAGTAAAGTCATGAGAACTATCCCAATAAATATGCAAATCCAGAAGCAGAAACATTTGTTTCCATAATTGCAGTATTGTGTATAGCAGTGGAAATGCAATCACTGCTGTTATTACTAATATCCGGACATACATGCGCAAGAACAGATAAAGTATTTGCCATAGTCCCGCACCATTAACTTTACGGATGGCTACTTCTTTGCATCGGTGTTCAGTATCAAGGGTAATGGCTGAATATACTCCCAGTAAAGTAATGATTACACTTACTATTGCAAAAAATAGGATGATGTTCTTCATTTTCGATTCCAATCCTTGTATTTCTTCCAAATCTTGTTGCAGCGTACTGATTTGTGGGGACAAAGTGTATGGAAGTGCTTCACGGAGCACTTGGGATGCATACTCTTCTACGGCTTTTACTTGAGCTGGCAGGCATTTAATGTAGCAATATTCTATGGGTCCTTCCATTTTAAGTGGCAAGAAAGCCATACCCTCACTTCGGAAAAGACTCTCGCTCTGGAAATATACATTGGTTATAAATGAAGATGTAATGCCTTTGACGGTATAGCTACCGTTAAAGTTATACAAGATGTTGCCTAAAATAGGTTTGGGAATCCGTTTTTCTAAAACGTCATCAATTACCATTTCTGTATTGTTTTGCAGGTTATTGCCTTTCAACAGAGGAATATTCATGAAATGGAAAAAATTGGGAGCTGCATATATGAAACTACTGTTGATATTAGAATCCCTGTTGTTCTCTTCAGATTGGAATCCGGTAATAGAAATTCCACCGGCATAATTGTTATTTGACAATAATTTCTCTTGCACACCCGAATGTTGTGCTATACGTTCTGTAATGGCAAGTTTCTCTTCATTTTTCATGAAGGTGTAGTTCAGAGGAATACTGAGAATACATTCTTTCTCTTCTTTTGAAAGAGTGCCAAAAAGTGTAGAGGTTGTTTTCTCTGTTTGTAGATAAAGGGATACTGCCAATGTGACGAATATCCAGCAGATGAAAAATTGAATGCACAGCATAGTGTTCCGTATAAAATGTTTGCTCATACGTCTGACATTGCCTTTGATCCCTTCTTGAATAGATATGCGATGGGTATATGCAACAGTCAGTGTACAAATGAGCAAATTCAGTAGAAATATCAGTATAAGATATTCGGAACATTGCTTCATTAGTGATGTTTTGTCTATTTCCAATGTAAATACTACTAACGTAAGATGAAAAAAGGGAGCCAGTAGTTCAATTAAACAAAAAGTAATCAGAAAGGCTAATAAGATAATCAGTGCCGATTGAATGAAAAGCTGTGATAACAGTTGGTAGTTACTGCTTCCTAATACCTTACGGAGACTATATTCGCGGCTACGGTTAAGAAATGAGCCGGTAAGGAAATGGAAAAAATTAAGAAGGCCGATAAGTAAAATTAGTATTCCTAATGCAGTGGTAACACTGATAAAGTAAGGGCTGAAGGTTGCACTATAGGCTCCCTTCCCCAATGCAGTTGCACAAATCGTATTATCAGGGAATGCATCGCTGGATAGATTCAGTTCGCGAAGATGATCCTCCAGTTGTTGTACACTTTTCCCTTTATGCAATAAAGCGAAAGTGGAGCAACCGGTCGTAAACTTTCTACTTTCACTCTGGAACAAACCTTCACTATCATTTAGCACTAATAAATCAATTCTATTGCAAAAATTCAAGCTGTTATTTTGTGGTATATCTTTTATGATTGCCTGGATGGTATAGACAGTGCCACCTGAATTTGGGGTAGCATCTGGTGAACTCATTAGTTTTTTGGTCAGTACCATACGTTTACCGATCGGATCACCATTTTCACCAAAAACCTTGCGTGCGGTGCTTTCCATCATAATAATAGCATTGGGAGTATGGACAGCAACATCCCAGGAACCGGCTATAATCTTCGGAGTGAATACTTGGCGGAAACAAGAATCAATTTCGATAGTTGACATTTCAGTAAATGGATATTCCTTTCCGTCTTTCATTTCTATATTGTATGGACGTGGATCAGCATTAGCGATGTGTGTTAAAATGTCCACTTCATTCAATGGTATATCCTGCAATTGCTCAAAGACCGTAGCAGGAGTTCCGGAGAAGAACTCCCCGTTTGAACTCTTTAAAACAATATCGGCAATATGATCATGATTTTCAAAACATTGGTCAATACTTAGAAAGAAACGACTGCAATACATGCATATACTGAAGCAAAGCAGACACACTGCTAATCCTACGATACTGATAAGATTTTGCGTTTTGTATTTAAGCAAATGACGTATTGCTATTTGAAAATAGTGTTGTAACATTTTTTATGGCGTATTATATATGTATTTATTCACTTTTTATCACTTCTGCCGGATTCTGCCGTGCTGCCTGCCATACCCGCCAGCCAATGCATAACAGAATAAGTAAACCTATCCCACTAAATATAGCCAGATATATCCATGCACTGATTGTTGTTTGTTCTATATAACTTTCCAGCCATTTTTTCATCAAAGCGTATCCTATAGGAAATGCCATCACTGATGCTGCAACGAGTAATATAAAGTACTCTTTTACAAACATAGCAAGTATTTCTTTTACAGACGCTCCATTTACTTTGCGGATGGCTATTTCTTTGCGCCGCTGCTCGCAACTTAGCGTAATGAAAGAGAATATTCCGAAAGCGGCAATGAGTACGCAAATAATTGAGGCAAAGCCAAGCAGCTTCAATAATAACGTTTCGGATTTCAGGAACTTAGAATATTCCTCTTCTATATTGAGAAGAGAATGATATTCATTATTGCCAGTTGAGATTTTGGCATATACATCATCTACTCGCTTTTTAAGATCCTCCCATGTTCCTGCGCGATATTTTATCAATATATCACCATAGTTGGCATCGGAATCGGAACCTCCCAGACCTCCTTTATTGCAGAATAAAGTAGGTGCTGCCGGGATTGTAGGTGCTGTGATATGGAAGTCTTTTACAATTCCGACGATTGTAACTCCTTGGTGAATATTGATTTTCTTACCTATCGGATCATCTAAGCCTAATCTTCTTGCACAAGTCTCGTTGATGATAGCCTTATCCGCATCATCCGGTTTTAGCATTTCACCTTCTATTAGTTTCAGGTTGTAGAAATTGATAAATTCCCTCCCTTCTCTTATGCAGATGATATCTACTCTATCTTCCTTATCCGTGCTTTTCTTTCCTTCCCAACTGTTTATCCTGTAAGTCAGTGTACTATATCTTGGAAATAAAGGTTCACATCCTTTCAGTGTCTCTACAATACATGGCATCTTATCTATTTCGGCACTGACGGCAGCATAAGATTCCGGAGAAACATATTGTCTTAATACTGCTGTATTCTTTCTTTCCCAACCAATGTCACCATTTGCCAGGTGATTGAGTTGTTTCATAAGAATGCTTACGCAAAAGATAAATAAGATACATATTATCAATTGGAATACTATGCTGCATTTACGGAATAGGAATAGATTGCCGGATTGCCTGTAGTATCGGCGGACAATAAAAGGTATTAATAGGATATAGGATATGAAAAGAATACCTATAAAGTAGAGGAATGATTCTCCATAAATATTTCCATTAATTTCGGACAGTTCTCTGAATTTCGGAAGCGATAATTCGATAAACGTCATTCCTAAAAGACCGGATAAAAGCAGCACAAATAAATATTCAGTACCAAAAAGTATGAATAAATTCCGAATGGATGAACCACATACTTTTCTTAATTCAATTTCCCGGTTTCGTGTGCGCATACGGGTGATAAACAAGGAGAGATAGTTGAACAATGCGCAAAGTATAATCATGCCGCTTGCTATGGAGAAAAGTACTAAATAATTGAATTTAAGGGTCAGTTTTTCATTTATGGCAGAGTAATGGTATTGGGTTAATGGAATTATCTTATATTTTTCGAGAGGTTTGGGATACCATTGGTTTCCGGATTCGTAGTTCTTCATTTTTTCCTGAAAAGATGTAGCATCCACTCCTTTACGTAGCCGAACGTAGGTTTGAAATCTATGTACTCCCCATTCGCTTTTTTCTTTTTGAAATTGTGATGACATTGTCCATGCGGCAAAATAGAGATTACTATGTTTCTCTACATTTTTCAGAATGGCACAGACTGTCTTAGGTGTATCATTTGCCTCTATCTCTTGCCCCAAAACTTCTGTTGAACCGAATAATGACATAGCAGTCTCCTCTGTTAATGCAATTTTATTATTAGAATAAAGGAATTCCATGCTTCCGGATAATATGGAGGTAGGTTGGAACATCTCTAAAAATGTGGAGTCGGCATACATGCAATTAACTTTTGCCGTTTTCCCCTCCTTGGTTTTCAGTCCTGTTTCTCTTTGGTAAACTGCACATGCGGCTTCTACTTCCGGAAATTCTTGCCGAAGTGTAGTAGCTAACATATATGAACTGTATGTGCTGAATGTTGATTCACTAAAAGTGGCTTCTTGATAAAGCAAATGAGTTCGTTCCACACCTTCGTAGAATTTGTCATACGTAATTTCGTAGTGTATCCACAGATTTGAGAGTGCAAAGCAAGTAAATCCTACTGCCAAACCTATAATACTGATAATACTCTGTATTCTGTATTTCAGTATATTACGAAATGCTATCTTGAAAAAGTGCTGTATCATAGCTATGGCATTATTTTACTGATGTCATTCACAAGATTATATATCAAAGTGAATTTCTTTTTTAGATTAAGATTCAAATCTCGTGCCAAAGTTATAACAGATTGTTTTTCAGGTAAATATTTGTTTTAGTAATATTGCTTTAGTGTGCTATACTGCACAAAAATAGTGCATATTCGCACAAATGGTACATTTAAAATCACAAAGAATAGTTATAGGCTCTGACTATAACTTCTTAACTTTTGATGAAGTAATAATCTAGCTGTGAACAGGTGTAGCGTTTTTTCTCTTTTAATAATCGGGAAGATGCTTCTACTTTTCTCTAAAAAACCATGCATTAGATGCACTCATGAATACACTCCTTGATGATGGACTAACTATTGTATATCAGTGTTTTATAGTCTAAAAATAGAAAGAAATATGTGGTGTTAAGGGTTCAAAATAGGGTCAGGGTCACTTATACCCCCAAATTCTGCTCAAATGAATAGAATATTTTAATTTGGTGTAAAATAAAAGCACTGATATGGCGTCAAATTACCAAGGAATCAGATTTTATAATTCACTCTTTATTACTTTTGCTTCACTTTTCTGCTTTTTGTATCAAACATTTACTCATAAAGAATCGTTCGTATTACAATATTTCGAATCTACGGAAATTTGTTTTTTGCAAAAACCGTCTAAAATCAACTATCTGTATATCAATGTAATATTGATTAATGGAATTAAAAATCACCTGCAAATGGGGTTATAAGTGACCCTGACCCTATTTTGAACCCTAACAAGCCTTTTATTAGTCTTGGATTTGTTATATTTATTCAATAAAAGAACGTGAGAAATAATATGGTAAATCCAGGCATAGTCAACCCCTGCCTTAAACAGAACATAAGAAGCAATGTCGTGATGCAAAACTAGCAATATTCCACATTACAAGATTGCTAGTTCTGCATCACGACATTGCTTCTTATAATTATACTCCCAAAGGATACAGATCGTTTTTATTCTTTAATCACTTCCGCCGGATTCTGCCGTGCTGCCTGCCATACGCGCCAGCTGATACTTATGGTGATAACCATTGCTATCCCTGCAAAAATGAGGATGAACGGTAATGCTCCTATACTTACCTGACGATTGTACGTCTCTATCCAATGCTTCATAATAGTATAACCGGCAGGGAAAGCTATCAATGAAGATACGATCAATAGCATTGCGTATTCTTTAAAGAAGATGCTTAGGATATTGCTGATGGTAGCCCCATTTACTTTGCGGATAGCTATTTCTTTCCGGCGTTGTTCGCATGTCAATGATACCAATGAATATATGCCGAATATAGATATCAGGATACAAACAATTGCGGAGAATCCCAATAGACTGGATAATGCATCTTCTGATTGCAGATACTTATTATATCGTTCTTCCTCGCTGTCCAGAAATAATTTGCGGTCAGGAAGTTCAACTTGTTGCATTTCCTCGATGCGACGACGACATTCTTCCCAGGTTCCCGGTTTATACTTGAAGAGGACAAAGCAACGCGACCACATCCACTGTGATTTATTGGTATTGACAAATACAGTATGAGGCAGGTCCTTGGAAGGCGACCTGTACGCACAGTCTTTTATGACTCCGATCACAGTCATAGGTTCCACTTCTTTATTGCAGTAAAAGATGTGTTTGCTGATAGCTTCTTCAGGTGTCCATCCCATAGTGCGTGCTGTCGTT
>OLQN01002071.1_pt1 | contig 14009 bp, 10 predicted proteins | sample 1673181 | NCBI WGS metagenome assembly OLQN01 (sample SAMEA3136763, study PRJEB25190) | human gut metagenome | biome: human gut; feature: human-associated habitat; material: faeces | place: Austria | collected 2013
TACACTTTGGAAGAAGTTGTATCTCGTGAATTTTTATTAAATGGAAATGTTGATGTTGTTTTAAACATCATTGATGGTTCTAACTTAGAAAGAAACTTATTTTTGACAACACAAATCTTAGAGTTGGGTATTCCAACTGTTGTCGCAATCAATATGTTAGATGTCATTGAAAAAAGAAAAGATACAATTGACTATAAAAAATTATCAGAAGAATTAGGTTGTCCTGTATTACCAATTTCCGCATTGAAAAATACAGGAATCAAAGAGTTAATGGTTGAAGTAAAAAAGGCAGCAGGTACAAAGTTTAGCGCTAAAAACATTTATGCAGGCAAAGTATTAAATGCCTTGAATAAAATTGAAACAAGTTTACCTTCAAGCATTGAAGCAGATCGTCGTTTCTTCTATGCCGTTAAATTGTTTGAAAGAGATGATAAAATTGAAGCAGCTATCAAGTCAAAGGCAGATGCTAGTGTGATTGAAGCTTGCGAAAAGTCAATGGATGATGATAGTGAATCAATTATTACGGATGCTCGTTATACATATATTACAAGTGTAATTAAGAATTGCTACAAAAAAGGATCCAAAGAAGTATTAACAACTTCAGATAAGATTGATCGTATTGTCACAAACCGTGTATTAGCACTTCCAATCTTTGCCCTTGTAATGTGGTTTGTATATTATATTTCAGTAACAACTGTAGGAACAATTGTAACAGATTGGACAAATGATGTATTGTTTGGTGAAATTATTCCACCAGCAGTGGATAGTTTCTTAGATGCGATTCAATGTGCAGATTGGTTACATGGATTGATTGTGGATGGTATTATTGGTGGTGTAGGAGCTGTCATTGGCTTTGTACCACAGATGTTAGTCTTATTCTTCTTCTTAGCTATCTTAGAAGATTGTGGATATATGGCACGTGTTGCCTTTATCATGGACCGTATTTTCCGTAAGTTTGGTTTATCTGGAAAATCATTTATTCCTATGTTGATTGGTACAGGATGTGGTGTGCCTGCCGTTATGGCAAGTCGTACCATTGAAAGTGATCGTGATCGTAAGATGACAATCATGACAACAACATTTATTCCTTGTGGTGCTAAAATGCCAATCATTGGTTTGATTGCCGGTGCTATTTTCCATGGTGCTAGCTGGGTAGCTCCAAGTGCATACTTTGTAGGTATGGCTGCTGTTATTGTGTCTGGTATTATGTTAAAGAAGACAAAATTATTTGCCGGAAATCCTGCACCATTCGTTATGGAAATGCCAGCATACCACATGCCTCGTGCAATTAATGTATTAAGAAGTATGTGGGAACGTGGTTCAAGCTTTATTAAAAAGGCTGGAACAATCATCTTATTATCTACAATTGTATTGTGGTTCTTACAAGGATTTGGATGGGAAAAAGGTGCCTTTGGCATGGTTGATGATATTGATCATTCAATTCTATCTTCAATTGGACAAACATTCGCATGGATCTTCTCACCACTTGGTTGGGGCGATTGGAAAGCTGCGGTTGCCAGTGTAACTGGTTTAATTGCGAAGGAAAATGTTGTCGCAACATTTGGACAATTGTATGGTTTTGCCGAAGTTGCTGAAGAAGGAAATGAATTCTGGGGACAATTATCCGCAAGCTTTACACCTTTAGCTGCTTATTCATTTATGGTATTTAACTTATTGTGTGCTCCATGTTTTGCAGCAATGGGAGCTATCAAACGTGAAATGAACAACACAAAATGGTTCTGGATTGCCATTGGATATCAATGTGGATTTGCCTATGTATGTTCATTGATTGTTTATCAATTAGGAAGCTTAGTCAATGGTGGATCATTTGGTTTTGGTGCTATTGTAGGATTGATCTTATTGATTGGTTTGATCTATCTATTGGTTCGTCCATCAAAAGAAAGTGATACTGCCGAAGTCGAATTTGCGGTAAAATAATGTAAAAGGAGGGATTTCATGAATCTATCAACATTTCTAGTATTATTGGTTGTATGTGGATGTGCAGGTTTAGCTTGTCGAAACATTTATAAAGATAAAAAGAGTGGAAAATCCAGTTGTGGTGGAAGCTGCTCACATTGCGGCTCTCATTCGATGTGTGAAAATCCCAAAGCATTTTTTGATCAGATAAAAAAAGAACAATTTAGTAAATAAGAGCATCGAAAGGTGCTCTTTCTTTTGGTATAATAGGTGCAAGAATCGAGGAAAATAAAATGAATTTAAAAGAAAAATATGCAGACTTAATTGTTCGTTCAGGTTTGAATGTTCAAAAAGGCCAAATAGTAGTTGTACGTGCCAATGTAGAAATGAATGAATTTGTTCGTTTGATTGTGAAATCATGTTTTGAGGTTGGCGCAAAAGATGTCATTGTACGTTATAGTGATGATGAAATCAATCGTATGAGATATCTTTCGGGTAATCGTATGCCTTATGATTATGAAGCTTTGTTCCACAATGAAACGGCTGAAAAGGGAGCTTGTTATTTGAGTTTAGTTGGAGAAGATCCAGATGGAATGAAGGGTGTAGATCCTAAACTAATGTCAAATTTTAGTAAGACATTAAGAGGTATGACACAACCATATCGCGATAAATTAGATTATATGCATGCAGCTTGGTGTGTGGCCAGTGTTCCAACTATGGCTTGGGCTAAAAAGGTATATCCAGAATCAGAAGATGCATTATCTGATTTATGGAATGCCGTATTAAAAATGAGTCGTGTAGACGAAAAGGATGCGAATGAAAACTGGAATGAGCACCGTGCTTCTTTTGATAAGCGAGTTCATATTTTGAATCATTTGGATATTGAAAGTGTTCATTATACAAATTCTTTAGGAACGGATTTAATAGTTGAACTTCCAGAAGGTTACATATTTGCGGGTGGAGGTTCATTCTTAGATAATGGCAATTACTATTTCCCAAATATTCCTACAGAAGAAATTTTCTCGGCACCAAAAAAGACGGGTGTAAATGGTAAATTATATAGTGCTTTACCACTAGCTTATAATGGGGCTGTTGTAAAAGATTTCTGGTTTGAATTTAAGGATGGTCAAGTTGTTGATTATGACGCTAAAGAAGGAAAAGAAGTTTTGACAAGTATTCTAGAAACGGATGAGGGATCTAAATATCTTGGTGAGATTGCCTTGGTTCCTTATGGATCACCAATTAGTGCAATGGATACTTTGTTCTATGAAACATTGATTGATGAAAATGCTTCTTGTCATTTTGCGTTAGGCGCAAGCTACAATGAATGTATTGAAAATGGTTTAAATATAAGTGAAGAAGAATTGTTAGAACATGGTATGAATCAATCTTTTGCGCATGTTGATTTTATGGTAGGAACCAGTGATTTATCGATTGAAGCGACATTAAAAAATGGTGAAAAAATCTTTATTTTCAAAGATGGTAAATACACAACAGAGTTTGACGGATATACATTAAATTAGTACAATAGTAGAGTTGGAGGGATATTTATGGCAAATGAAAATGAAAAGAATCCCAGTGCTTTAGAAGAACTTAGACAGTTAAAAAGAACGGATCGTATTAAATCTTTAGATATACATGAACCTGAATTGAAAGGTTTTAATGCAGAAAATATTTTCCATATTGATGAAGAGCCAGAAAAGAAGACATTATTTGGAAAAAGAAGTGCAAAAACACATGTGAAAATCAATGAAAATATATTTGATGATGAGGTGAGTGAATCTGTTGATATCACACCAAATACTTCCATTGAAGAAGTAGAGGCACCTATTGAAAAGCATACAGTAGAACCTGTGATGGGTGAGCGTGCTGAAAAAGTGGAGGTTGAAGAAGCAAAAAAAGTGGTTGTTGAAACTATTGATGCAGATGAGAATTTTACCACGGAATCGATTGAAAATGAATTAAAAGCTTTTAATGTAAATCCAGTTGAAGAAGAAAAAACATCTGAACTTGTTGAAGAAGAATCAACTCCAGTTTTGAGTGAAGAAGATATTTATGATGATGAGTATGACGAGGAAGCGGAAGAGGAAGATGAAAATCTTTATGAAGAAAGAAAAAGCTTCTTATATGCGGAATATCCAAAAATAGAAGAATATCTTCAAAGAAAATCAAATGAAGGATATCACTTTGTTCGTCATGAAGGAAAGAAATATTATTTTAGAAAAGGTCAACCAAAAACGTATTATTATTCAATGAACTATTTTGTGGACGAGCCCGATGCAGATCAATGGCGTCAGTGGGAAGCGGATGGTTGGAAATTGGTTTCTAAATCAGATGGTAAAAAGAAAAGTGATGCGGGTTGGTTTACTTTTAGAAACGAAGAAGAAGATGGAGAATATCGCAAAGAAATTGATAATGATTCTGAAAAATTCCGTTTCTTTAAGAAATATTCAAGTTCATGTCGCTCAACAATGTTCTTAGTGTTTATTTGTATGGCATGTTGCGTTGTGACAGGACTATTACAAGTGTATTTCCAAGGCTATTTAGCAGGAATCGCCTTATGTGCAGGCCTATTCTTAATTTCATTTATTGTATTCTGTATGTATGGAAGAATGCTTAGAAAATCAAAGAAGAGAGCTCGTGAATTAAAATCAAAATTAAGAGTTCGAGAAATTCGTGCAAATGAAAGAAGTAAAGACTTCTATGATACTTCTGAAAGCGAAGAAGAATTGGATACGGATTGGAATACATTGGAACAGCATACGGCTAAACAAAAGAAAAAAATCTTTAAACGTGTGGATGATGATGAAGAATAAAGAGGCAAAATAAAATGCCTCTTTTTTTAAACTTTTTCGATTTGTACATATTGCTTGTAGTGTGCTAATACTTCTTCATCGATGGTATTGTCTGTAATCAATGTATCAAAGTTAAATAGATCATAATAAATATAGAAGTCAGCACGATTGAATTTTTTATTATCAGCCAATAGATATTTATTTTTAGAATTATCTAATGCGATCTGTTGTGATTCTCCTTCCTCTAACGAATAGGTTGTGATGGAGGAGTTGTAGATTCCGTTACAGCTAATAAATGCTTTATTATATTTTAATTTACCCAATACTAAATTTGTGATGGGACCTACAAACGTATTTGTGTTATCTCTATAATCACCGCCAGTAAGGATAACTTCTGTAGGAGCATGATTCACTAATATATTAAATACGGCAAGACTGTTTGTGATGACACGAATGTTTCTGCCGGTCAATTGCTCAGCTAAAAATTGAATGGTTGTACCAGGCCCTAAAAATATGGATTCACCTTCTGAAATGAGAGTTGCAGCTTTATGGGCAATTCTCTTTTTTTCTTCAATTTGAACCGATGATTTTTCAATGTGACTCAATTCGTGGTCCATTGAAAAAGAAAGGCTTTGGGCTCCACCATGCACTCTTAATAATTTTCCAGATTTTTCAAGCTCATCTAAATCTCTTCGTGCTGTCATATCCGACACGCCTAATTCATCCATGATTTCTTGAATTGTTATGATTCCATTTTGATTTACTTTTTGTGCTATTTTAACTAAACGTTCTTTTTTTAACATATTGATATCCTCTTCTATGTTAAAAGATACCATTTCAAATATATTTAGTCAACATAAAACAAACAAAAACAAACAAAATTTGTTAAAAAGTCACTTAATATTTACATAAATGTTCTAAAATGTTTGAAAAAGTGTTAAAAAGTGTTTGAATGTGTTGACAATTGATTGGAAAACGCTTACACTAATGATGTAAACGATAAGGCCACATCGTAAAAGGAGAAAAGAAAATGACTAAAGATGAGTTAAGTATGGTTGGATTTGAAATAGTTGCATATTCAGGAGATGCAAGAAGTACATTGTTATCATTGTTGAAGGAAATGCGTGCGGGTAATTTTGAAAATGTTGAGGAGAAATTAAAAGAAGCCGATGAAAATATTAATTTGGCACACCAGTCTCAGACAAAGATCTTACAACAAGAAGCTAGAGGAGAAGACATGGAAATGGGATTCATTTTCATTCATGGTCAAGATCATTTGATGACAACGATTTTATTGCGTGATATTGTAGATGATTTTATTAATTTATATGAAGAAAGAGGAAACAAATAATGTTAAACGGGGTTATTAAGCAAATTGAAAAAGGAAAACCTTTCTTTGATAAGATTGCACAAAATATTTATTTAGGAGCTGTTCGTGATGGTTTCTTAACTGCAATGCCAGCCATCCTGTTCTCAAGTGTATTTATTCTAGCTGCATCGATTCCAGAAATCTTTGGAATTGTATTACCAGCTACAGTATCTGACTGGTTATGGAAAGTATACAACTATTCAATGGGTGTTGTTGGTTTGTTGGTTGCGGCAACTACAGCTCGTTGCTTAGCTGAAAGTATGAATCGTAGAATGCCTAAAAACAAAGTCATCAATACAACAAGTGTTATGTTGGCAAGTATTGTTGGATTTATGTTGTTAGCTGTTTCAAATGTAGATGGTGGTATCTCAACTACATATTTAGGAACAAAAGGTTTACTAGCTTCATTTGTTTCTGCATTCATTACAGTAAATATGTATAAATTCTGTGTTATTAAAGATGTTACAATTCACATGCCAAAAGAAGTGCCAGGAACAATTTCTCAAATGTTTAGAGATGTATTCCCATTCTCATTCTCAGTTTTAGTATGTGTATTGATCGATGTGGCATGCAGAACAGCATTTAATTATACTTTTGCCGAAGCTATTATCACATTGCTTCAACCATTATTTACTGCTGCCGATGGATATTTAGGAATCTGTATTATTTGGGGTGCTATGGCATTGTTCTGGTTTGTAGGTGTACACGGACCAAGTATTGTAGAACCAGCTATTGCAGCTATTATTTATGCTAACGTAGATGCAAACTTAGCACTATTCAAAGCTGGTGAACAAGCCTCTAACGTATTAACTGTAGGACTTGGAAACTTCGTAGGAACAATGGGAGGAACTGGAGCTACCCTTGTAGTACCATTCTTATTCATGTTGTTCGCAAAATCGAAACAATTAAAAGCTGTTGGTAAGACAACATTTGTTCCAGTATGTTTTGCGGTAAATGAACCATTGTTATTCGCAACACCAATTGTATTGAACCCATATTTCTTCATTCCATTCTTGATTACTCCAATGATCAACGTATCATTGTTCAAATTCTTTGTGGATGTATTAAAAATGAATTCATTCATCTACGTATTACCATGGGCAACACCAGCTCCAATTGGTTTGATTTTAGGTACAGGGATTAGTTTATTAGCGGTTGTATTAGCTGTTGTATTAATTGTTGTAGATGGAATAGTTTATTTACCGTTTATTAAGGCGTATGATGCAACTTTATTAGAAGAAGAAAAAGAAAAAGAAGCATTGGATGCTTTAGAAGAACAAGTTGAAAAAGAAGAAACTAAAGAAGTTCAACCTTTAAGTTTAAATAAAAATATTAATGTATTAGTATTATGTGTAGGTGCTGGAACATCAGCAATGTTTGCAAATGCCGTTAAAGAAGGAGCGGAAATTGAAAACTTACCAATTGATGCAACCGCAAGTGCATATGGTTCGCATTATGATATTTTGAAAGATTATGACATTGTTGTATTATCACCACAAGTACAATCGCATTTAGAAGAAGTACGACAAGATGCTTCTAAATACGGTACTAAAGTTGTCGCAACAAAAGGTGCACAATATATTAAATTAACGCGTGATCCAAAGGGTGCCGTTGAATTTATTTGTGAACAAGTAAAGGAAGGATAAATGTATGAAATTTTCGGATGATTTTATTTTCGGAGGTGCTACTGCCGCTTATCAATGCGAAGGTAGCACTCTAGAATACGGTAAAGGAAAAGTATCTTGGGATGATTTTCTTGCCAAACAAGGACGTTTTAAAGCAGATCCAGCCAGTGATTTCTATCATCAATATGGACAAGATTTAAAACTATGTAATATGTTTGGTATCAATGGAATTCGTATCTCTATATCTTGGGCTAGAATCTTTCCGGAAGGAACTGGAAGAATCAACCAGGAAGGGGTTGATTTCTATCATAGAGTATTTCAAGAATGTCATAAAAATCATGTAGAGCCATTTGTGACATTGCATCATTTTGATACTCCAGACACACTTTACCAAAAAGGCGATTTTTTAAATCGAGATACAATCGATGCTTTCGTAGAATTTTCAAAATATTGTTTTGAAGAATACAAAAACGAAGTAACATATTGGTTTACATTCAATGAAATCTGGGCTGTGGCCACTAACACATATATTGAGGGAACTTTCCCAAATGGCGATAAATACAATATGACGAAAGCATTCCAGATCATGCATAATATGATGGTGGCACATGCCTTGGCTGTGTTGGAATACAAAAAGGCAGGATATAATGGAAAGATTGGTGTTGTACAGTCTTTGGAATATAAATATCCATTTGATGAAAACAATTTGGATGATATCCAGGCTGCTAAAAATGAAGATGTGCTTCAAAATCAATTCTTGTTGGATGCAACATTTAAAGGATATTATTCAACAGAAACAATGGAAATTGTGAATCGTTTAGTCAGCATCAATAATGGTACGCTAGAATTGTTAGATGAAGATTTTGATGTGTTGAAACAAGCTGCACTATTAAATGACTACATGGGTATGAATTATTATCAATCTCGTTTTATTCAACATTACGAAGGAGAAAATGATATTCATCATAATGGAACAGGAGAGAAGGGAACTTCTAGATTCTGTTTAAAAAATGTAGGACGAAGAATGGAAAAGGAAGGCATTCCTCGTACGGACTGGGATTGGTTGATTCATCCAGAAAGTATGTTTGATATGCTAGTACGTATTCGCCAACAATATCCAAACTATAAAGCAATCTATATCACAGAAAATGGTATGGGATATAAAGATGATTTTGAAGATGGAATCATTGATGATGAACCACGTATTGACTTTATTAGAAGACACTTAGAATTCACATTAAAGGCAATTGAAGCAGGAGTTAATGTAAAAGGATATTTTGTCTGGTCACTAATGGACATGTTCTCATGGACAAATGGCTATAATAAGCGTTATGGCTTGTTCTATGTAGATTACGAAACACAGAAGAGATATCCAAAGGCAAGTGCATATTGGTACAAACGTGTTTCTGAAACTAAAGAGGTTTAGTATGAATAAGTATAAAGGTGTAATATTTGATTTTAATGGAACATTGTTTTTTGACAATCCAAAACATATTTTGGCATGGTCAAAAATATCACAAGATATTCGTCATCATGGAATTGATGAAGAAGAACTTCATGAACATATTAATGGTGTACCTAATAATAAGGTTGTTGAATATATGTTTGGTGGAACGTGTGATCCATTCGAAATGGAAAAATATTCGCAGTTAAAAGAAGAATATTATCGCCAATTTTGTAAAGAGGATCAGGCAACATTTCATTTAGTAAAGGGAGCTGAAGAATATTTTGATTATTTAAAAGAATCAAATATTCCATTCACAATCGCATCCGCATCTATCAAACCTAATATTGATTTCTTTGTCGAATCATTTCATCTAGACAAATGGATTGAGCCATCTATGATTGTCTATGATGATGGAACGTATGAAAATAAAGTCGCCATGTTTATAAAGGCTGCCAATAATATTGGTGTGGATATTCAAGATTGTTTAATTATTGAAGATAGTGCTAGTGGAATTTCAAATGCTTATAAAGCAGGATGTCATAATATAGTCGTTGTGGATTCTGCCAATAAAAAAGAAGAATACGAAAAGCTTCCTGGAGTTACACAAGTGATTGATTCTTTTGAGAATTTTAAATAAGAGCCATTCATGCCAGAGTGGCTTTTTGTATAAATAAAACATAAAATAAACAAAAACAAACAAATAATCATTATTTTAAACCTAAATCTAACATCTGTGTTTAAATTGTTGTTTGAATATGTTGACACAGATAAAGAAAACGCTTACACTAAAGTTAAATGGGCAAATCTTACATTTATAACCGCATCTGCAAAATATTGATGATGAGCCGTATATAAATGAATAATTGATCATTATTTTTGTGGGTAATGTAGTTGGAAAAAGGATTTGACTGTGATAAAAATGATTGATTTTGTTTATATATAAGGAGAACAAATGAACACAAAAATTAACCAGTTATTAGAGTATGCTCTAAAAAATGGAATGATTGAAGAGTATGATTATGATTATTCTGCAAATTTATTGATTGACCTATTTGGTATCTATGAATTTAAAAGAGAAGAAGTAGAAGACTGTTCTATCTATGAGATTTTGGATTTCATGTTAGATTATGCAGTTGAAAAAGGTATGATTCAAGATACTGTAACTGAAAAAGATTTACTAGATACGCGCATTATGAATTGTGTAATGCCTAGACCTAGTGAAGTGGTGAATACTTTTAAAAGTTTATATTCTTTGAATCCTAAAGATGCAACAGATTACTTCTATAAGTTAAGTATGGATTCAAACTATATCCGTAAATCAAGAATTGATAAGAATATCAGTTTTGCACATTTCTGTAAATATGGCGATATTCAAATTACGATCAATTTGTCAAAACCAGAAAAAGATCCAAAGGAAATTGCTAAAGCTAAAAATGCCGTAAACACTTCATATCCTGCATGTTTATTATGTAAGGAAAATGTTGGTTTTGCCGGAAACTTAAATCATCCAGCTAGACAAACACATCGTATTATTCCATTAGATTTAAATGGACATACATACAATTTACAATATTCACCATATGTGTACTATAACGAACACTGTATCGTATTTAATAGTGAACATACACCAATGAAGATGGATCGTTCTACATTTGAGCATTTATTCGCATTTATTGATAAGTTCCCGCACTATATGATTGGAAGTAATGCAGATCTTCCTATTGTTGGTGGATCGATTTTAAGTCATGATCACTATCAAGGTGGAAGACACCATTTTCCAATGGAAGACGCAAAAGTTGTTAAGAGCTATACATATAAGGATGTACAAGTGGATATGCTTTACTGGCCACTATCAACACTTCGATTAACATCTGAATCGAAAGAAAACGTATTGGATCTAGCTACTAAAATCTTTGAAACATGGTGTACATATAATGATGAAAGTTTAGATATCATCGCCAATGAAGATGGTGTTCGTCACAATACAGTAACACCAATTGTAAGAAAGAAAGATGGCAAATATCAAATGGATGTAGTTTTACGAAATAATCGTACTACAGAAGAATATCCATTAGGTATCTTCCATCCTCACTCTCAGCATCACCATATTAAAAAAGAAAATATTGGTTTGATTGAAGTTATGGGATTGGCGATTTTGCCAGCACGATTAAAGACGGAGTTAGAAGAAATTAAATTATGTTTATCAGGAAAAGCTGATTTTGATTCTTATCCAGAACTTGAAAAACATAAAGACTGGTATGAATACTTAAAGACATGCTCTTATACAAATGTGGATACATTCATGGAGATGGAAGTCACAAAGAAATTCGTATCTGTATTAGAGAATGCCGGTGTATATAAAATGGATGATGAAGGGATGGACGGCTTTAGCCGATTTGTGAAGACATTATGGTAGAAATAAAAGAAAGATTAGAAAATGGAATTGATGTATTATCGATTTCCAATTCACATTTAACTGTAGAAGTCACAAACTTTGGTTGTACTCTTTTAAAGATTGTAACAAAAGATAAGAATAATCAAGACTGTGATTGTATCTTAGGATTTGAAAATGTAAGTGACTATCAAAAACGAGATGGAACTTATTTAAATGCCTTAGTAGGACGAGTATGTAATCGTATTGAAAAAGGAACATTCACAATAAATGATACAGAATATCATGTACCTATTAATAATGGACCAAACTCACTACATGGAGGTATTGAGGGATTCTCTTATAAAGTGTTTGATTATTCTTTAATTGAAGATGGCGTTAAATTCCACTATGTATCAAAGGATGGCGAAGAAGGCTATCCTGGAACATTAGATTTCTATGCGATCTATTGGTTGGATGGTGCAAGTTTGCATATTCAATATAGTGGAGTTAGTGACAAAGATACGTTGATCAATATCACAAACCATGGCTATTTTAATTTGAATGGACATGCATCGAATATTGATGATCATACGTTACAAATTTTGGCATCTAAATTTGGTTGTGTAGATCCAGATGGATTATATACAGGTGAATTAAAAGATGTTAAAGAGACTGCATTTGATTTTAATACAGAAAAAAGAATTGGAGATTTTATTCATTCAGAGGATGAACAATTAATCATCGCAAGAGGTTATGATCATCCATATGTATTTGATACAAAGGAAAATCAAGTATGTCTATATAGTCCATTAAGTGGTATTGAATTAAAAGTATCCACAACATATCCAACGGCACAAATTTATAGTGCGAACTATTTAGATGGACAGACAGATAAATATGGAAAGATTATGCATCCGCAAGATGGATTGTGTATTGAAACAAGCTATATCGCCGATTCGATTCATAAAGAAGAGAATCCAAAAGTTTTATTAAAAGCAGGACAAGTATTTGAAGAAGAAACAACATATACATTTGAGGTAAGAAAATGAAAACAACAGAAATTAAAGAACAAGTAGTATCAGGAAAATATGATGCATTAATTGAAGATCTATATGCAGATCCAAGTTTATTGGACTACCAAAAACAACGTTATGTAGCAGCATTAGATAAATACCAAACTTTATTTGGAGATGATGAAGTGAGCATTTATAGTGCGGCTGGAAGAAGTGAAATCTCAGGAAATCATACAGACCACCAACATGGTTGTGTGCTTGCAGGATCAATCAACTTAGATGCGATTGGAATTGTATCTAAACAAGATCATGTCATTAAAGTGATTTCAGATGACTTTGACATCAAACCAATTGATTTAAATGATTTAGATAAAAAAGAAAATGAAATTGGAACAAGTGAAGCTTTGATTCGTGGAGTCGTTTCTAAATTAAAAGAATTAGGCTATAACGTTGGTGGATTCAAAGCTTTCATTACAAGTGATGTATTAATGGGGGCTGGACTATCAAGTTCTGCAGCATTTGAATCTATTATTGGTACAATTATTGATGGATTATACAATGATATGAAGATCGATATGGTAACGATTGCCAAAGTGGGTCAATATGCAGAAAACGTATACTTTGGAAAACCATGTGGATTGATGGATCAATGTGCATGTGCTGTTGGTGGACTTATTTCAATTGATTTTAAAGATACTTCAAATCCAATTGTAAATAGTGTGAATGTTGATTTCTCAAAATACGATCACAGTTTATGCATTGTAGATACAAAGGGAAGTCATGCCGATTTAACAGATGCCTATGGTGCTGTACCACAAGAAATGAAAGAGGTAGCTCACTATTTTGGTAAGGAAGTTCTTCGTGAAGTGGATGAAAATGAGTTCTACGCAAATATCGCAAACTTAAGAACGGCTTTAAATAATGATCGCGCTATCTTAAGAGCCATCCATTTCTTCAACGAAAATAGACGTGTTAATACAATCGTAGAACGATTAAACAATGATGATTTTGAAGGCTTCAAGACATTGATTCAAGAATCAGGAAACTCAAGCTACAAATTCCTTCAAAATGTATATGCAGACTTTGACTATAAGAATCAAGCTGTATCATTAGGTTTAGCTATGTCTGAAATGATTTTAAAAGATCATGGCGTATGTCGTGTTCATGGTGGCGGTTTTGCCGGAACCATTCAGGCCTTTGTTGAAAATAGCTATGTAGAAACATATAAAGAAGAAATTGAAAAAGTATTTGGAAAGGGAAGTTGCCATATCTTAAAAGTCAGAAAATTAGGTGGCTGCAAGGTTATTGACTAATGAATATTTTAGTAACAGGTGGAACCGGATATATTGGTAGTCATATTTGTGTTGAATTATTAGAAAGTGGTTATAACGTTGTCGTGATCGATGATTTCTCAAATTCAAAACCAGATGTATTGGATTCAATCTATAAGATTACAGGAAAACATGTTA
>OLQN01002075.1_pt1 | contig 13995 bp, 9 predicted proteins | sample 1673181 | NCBI WGS metagenome assembly OLQN01 (sample SAMEA3136763, study PRJEB25190) | human gut metagenome | biome: human gut; feature: human-associated habitat; material: faeces | place: Austria | collected 2013
TCGTCATCCTGACCAACCGCTACGAAAGCCAGCTCTGCGCCATCGAGAAGGAAGCTTCTCTCATCATCATCTGCAACGGCGCAAAGGTGGGCCGCACCATCCAGCACATTGCCGCCGAGACCGGCGTAGCCATTATGAGCGCCCCCTGCGATACCTATGCGGCGGCAAAGCTCATCAGCCAGTGCGCGCCCATCTCCTATTACATGACCCGGGACGATATCATGAAATTCACCCTCGTCACCCCGGTGGCAGACGTCACCCGCGTGATGGCAAAGGTGCGCCACCGGTATTTCCCCATTCTGGACGCAGACGGCAAGTATTGCGGTATGATCAGCCGCCGCAACATCATCAACCTGCGCAAGCGCCGCATCATTCTGGTGGACCACAACGAGGCCACACAGGCGGTGGAGGGCTTTGATCAGGCCGAGATTCTGGAGATCATCGACCACCACCGCATCGGCAGTCTGGAGACCAGCGGCCCGGTGTACTTCCGCAACCAGCCGGTGGGCTGCACTGCCACCATCGTCACCCAGATGTACGATGAAAACGGCGTGACCATCCCGCAAAAGACCGCCGGTCTGCTGCTGGCTGCCATCCTTTCGGATACGCTGGTGTTCCGCAGCCCCACCTGCACCCCCATCGATGTGAACGCCGCCAACCGTCTGGCAAAGATCGCCGGGGTGGACATCAACGAGTTTGCCAACGAGATGTTTGAGGCCGGCGAAAAGCTGGACGGCAAGACCGCCGAGGAAGTGTTCTTGCAGGACTTCAAGGTGTTCATGTGCGGCGATATCCGCTTTGGCGTGGCGCAGGGCAGCTACATGACCCGCAAGAACCTGACCGCCGCCGAAGCGCTGCTGAAGCCGTATCTGGAAGAGGCACGCAACAAGCAGAACGTGGAGGATATCTATATGCTGCTGACAGACGTGCCCAAGGAGGAGAGCGTGGTCATCTGCAATGGGCGCTACGCCGCCGAGGTGCTGACGGATGGCTTCGACACCCAGCCCGCCGCCGATGCCAGCTGGACGCTGCCGGGCGTGGTGAGCCGCAAAAAGCAGTTCATTCCCGCCCTGATGACCGCTTATCAGGAGCTGTAAAGGGACACTGCCGTGTTTAATTTTCTTTCCAAAAAAGATCGCACCCCGCCCGCACTGCCGGAAGGCACGGTGCGGCGGCGCTACATCATCACCGGGCAGGTGCAGGGGGTAGGCTTCCGCTACCGGGCGCGGTACGCCGCGCAGACCCTTGACCTGACCGGCTGGGTGCAGAACGAGGACGACGGCAGCGTGACGCTGGAGGTGCAGGGCGACCCGGATAAATTCATCTCCCTGTTTGCCATGATCCAGAAAAGCGACTATATCCAGATCACCGGCATCCGCCAGAAGGACATCCCGCCCGACCCGTGGGAGCGCGGGTTCTCGGTGAAGGGATATTAAAGGAACTGAATAGAAACAGAGCGCCTGACACCGCGGTGTCAGGCGCTCTGTTTTATCATATTATATTTTCAACCCAGCACCTTGAGGGGAGAGTTTTCCACCCACAGGGTATTGTCCAGCAGGCGGGTGACGGCAAGCCGTCCATTTGCCGTTACCCGGGCGGGGTCGAGGGCGTAGAAGTCGCTCTCGGTCAGGTTTTCCGGGTCGGCGGTGGGGGAGATGCCCGCCACGCATACCCAGTGTCCGTAGGTGCTGCTGGTGGCAATGTGGGGGTAGTTCACCTCGTTCCAGCCGGAGGAAGTCAGGTGGTATTCATAAGTAGAGGTGCGGTTCGTGTGGCGCTTTACCCCGCTGACCGTGGTATTTTTCAGGTGCACGATCACCGGATGCCCGGCGGAAAGCTCGCTGTACAGCTTTTTCAGGCACTCGGCGCGGGTGCCGGAGTACCCGGTGTAGCCTGCGGCGGACCACACCGCACCGTTCGACCACATCCCGCTGCCGGAGCACACCTTGCCGTCCAGAATGGTGCGGGCGTAGCGCAGCGCGTACAGGCTGCACTTGCCGGCAGTCTGGTTGCCGATGGAAAGAATGTGGCTGGTGTCGAAGCTGAGCAGCCGGATGCCGTTTTTCTCTTTCAGTTCAGCGGCGTGGGCACGGGGCAAAAAGGCGCACAGCAGCAAAACCAGCGCCAGAACTGCCGCCGCCAGCCGCTGTGCCGCGCGGGCGGGACAGTGTTGCATGGGTACTTCCTCCAAGTTCGTTTCAATCTGGACATGATTTTACCACTAAAACGTGGTGAAAATGTGTAAAAGAGCAAAATAATGGGGAAACCCTCCCAGAGGGAGCTGGCGCGGCGCAAGCCGCGTCTGAGGGAGTTAACACCGCTAGCACAACATATGTCCAAATTTAAGTGTTCCCGCAACCGGCAAAACCGCGCCGCCGGGGCAGGGAAACGGAGATTCCGTAGACTGTCGACAGAATTGATTCCAGAATATACCAGAACTGCAACAAATCCCGCTTATTTTCATCATTTTCACGAAACTGTTTCGGGAACTTTAGCGATATTCCCGATTGACAAAACCGTCAGGTGTCGGATATAATCAGGGCAGAAAGGCAACGATGGTTGCGAAAGCCTTTCGAGAAAAAAGAAACATATCCACAAAAAACGCTGATTGGAGGGATACCCCTATGAAGAAACTGTCAAAGATCGTCGCTCTGCTGCTTGCAGGCGCAATGGCTATGGTGATGCTCACCGCCTGTGGCGGCGCAGCCTCGGAAACTCCACTGGAAGATAATATCAGGCAGCAACTCGGCAAAAATCCGAATGCTGTAGGTCTGTGTGATGCAGATGGCAGAGTCAGGAATGACAAGAGTAGTGAGCTCTATAAAACCACTCAGACCAACCTTAATGCAAAGATTGATTCCAGCCTTACGGGAACCTTTGTGCTTGATGTTGACACCGATGTTGGTCCTGATAAGGAGTACGCAACATTTACTGTGTATGCAGACTACAAGACTGCTGGTCTTGTAGCAAATCTGGTTAATAAGATCACTGAAAAAATTGGAGAGATCAAAGATACCAACAACAGCGTGAAACTTGAAGGCAATTGGGCAAAGGTTGCTGTCGTTGTCAAAACCACTGATAAGGGCAGCTATGCTGCAATTGCAATTAAGGTCAAGAACATCGCCTACAAGGGCAAATAAGTAAAGAATCATCAGTCCTTTCTTCCCCGGAGAGCACCCGCCCTCCGGGGCTTTTTGTTTTGACCGTGGCAAATGCCGTTTGCCTTTACGACCCCTCCCGTGAAAATGCGTTTGGAGCGCTCCGCAGAGCGCGACAAACGCGAAATAAAAATAATTCTTCCGCTGAATATGCGCAAAGCGCACGCGGCGCGCATTCCAAATCGTCCTGCCCCGCCCGGGGCTTTTTTGCGCTCTGCCCAAAAATCCCGGCAAAAAACAGGCACACTTGCCATTGACGAACGCCGCCGCGCTGCTGTAAAATGAAAGCAGAATACCCTGTGCATCCGCATGGGCCCCTGCATTTTATAAAAGGAGCATTGCATGAAAAAGTTAAAGCGTCTTGCGGCTGTTCTTCTGGCCGGTATCATGGCACTGGCGCTGTTCACCGCCTGCAGCGACAGCGACCCCGGCAACCCCGAGTTTGATCCCAAGGTGGAAAGCGCCTATCTTGACGCGCTGAATAATACATTCGGGACGAGCTTTGAAAACGATGCCGACATCAAGAGGCTGGCCATCGAGCACATCGAGGAGAAACACGGCGCGGACAGCCTGACCGGTGAGACGCTCTGGAAAACAAAGGGCGACGGAAAGACCGTGGTGCGGCAGGTGATGCTTTGCTGGGAACTGAAAAAAGACACCGGAAAAGGTTATGTGCCGCTTTTCTACGAGGCCGCCAAAACCGCAGCCATCAAAGCGAACTCTACCAATGTTCGAGCTCTGCTCCGCACCGTGAACGAGGAGATTGCCAACGCAAAGAAAAACGGCATAACGCTGGAGCTTACCGCGCTGGGTGTCGGCGCATGGACCATCGGCGGCAAGACCTATGTTGCCATCGGCTTTGAGCTGACCAACACCACCCCGTAGAACTGAACCCCACCCCGCCCCGAGGAGCACCCCGCTCCCCGGGGCTTTTTTTCGCCCTGAATCCCTCCCCGTGAAAAGGCAATGCCGGAAAATCCGCAGATTTTCCGGCATTGCAAATTTAAAATAATTTTTCCGCTGCTTATGCGCAAAGCGCACGCGACGCGCATTCCAAATCGTCCCGCCTTGCCCGGCGGGCTTTTTTTGCGCCTTTTTGTGACAAACCCCGCCCGCTGTGGTACAATAAAAGGGTATCGAACTCACACAGAAAGGACGTTTCCATGCAGCTGTTTGAACTGGTCAGCCCACGGCTGTTCCGCCCGCTGGCGGGGCCCAACCGGGCGTTTTATGCAGAGCTTTTGCTGCTGCTCTGGGAGGAGTGCCGCCATACGGCAGATTACAGCATTTCCCGCGCCGAAGCCGTCTCCCGCGCCGAGGATTATTTTGCCGCGCTGGCAAAGCCGCTGGCGCTGGACGCCGACGGCGCGGGCGATGAGGACGAGCAGCCCACCCGCGACCCCCACACGCTGGCGGTGGGCTTTCTGCTGCGTCTGCGCCGCACCGGCTGGCTGGAGGAACAGCCCGGCAGTTATGAGAGCGAGCCGACCCTTGCCTTTATGCCGGAGGTCACCCCGCTGCTGGACGCGCTGGAAGAGATACTGAACCCCCGGGTGGTCACCTACACCGGCAAGCTGTACAAGGCGTGGCAGCTGCTGGGCAGCATCGGGCAGGAAAAAAGCCCCTACGAGAACGTGCTGCGGGAGGTGGCGGCAGACCTTGAGACGTTGAACAAGTCCCTGCGCGCCCTCAACGCTTCCATCGGGCATTATATCGACCGCCTGACCCATAACCGCACCCCGCAGGAGGTGCTGGAACTGTTCGACCAGTACGAGGAAAAGGTGGTGGCGGCGGCGTACCATCGCTTTAAAACCAGCGATAACCTGTTCAATTACCGCGCCTATCTGGAAGAAGAACTGGACGACTGCGAGCAGAACCAGCTGCCGCGCTTAGCGCTGGATTACGCCCGGGTGGAGCGCTGCGCCCCCGGCGAGGCTGCACCCCGGGTGCGTGCTCTCATCCAGCAGCAGCGGGACGCGCTGGAGGAGATGAGCACCCTGATGAAGGAGATCGACGCCAGCCACATCCGCTACCGCAAGCGGGCGGTGCAGCGGGCACAGTTTTTGCTGCTGAGCGACCGCTCGGCGCAGGGCAGCGTCACCGCCCTGCTGCGCCGCTATGCGGAGGACATCCGCAGCCCGGAGCAGCTGTTTGAGCCGGACGATGGCCCGGTGGCAGCGCGGCTGCACCTGTACCCGGCGGCAGTGTTCGGCGCAAAGCCGCTGTATCCCCCCGCCGCGCCCCGCACCGAAGCACCTCTTGCCCCGGTGCGCACCGAGCCCCTTGACCCCGACCGGCTGCGGCAGGAGCAGCAGCTTCTGCTGGACTACGCCCGCCTTGCCGTCACCGAGGAAAACGTGGCACTGCTGGCGCGGCAGGCACTGGCTGCCCGCGGGCAGGTGAACGCCTCCACCCTTGTGGAGGAATACCCGAACGACTTTACAGGCATCATCGGCCTGCACACCTATTCCCAGTCGCCGCACCGGGAGTATGATATCACCATGACCGGAAACTGGGTGGAGCGCGGCGGCTTCCGGTTTCAGGATTTTGTCCTGACCCGCCGCAAGGAGGTAAACACGGATGGCAACCATTGATCTGCTGGAAGAAACCGCAAACTATCTGCTCAACCACTGCTTTGTGCTGGGCTGCGTAGAGGAACAGCGGGCGAAATATCTGTATATTCAGGATCACCTCAACGAGGTGCGTGCGGTGTTCAAGCCCTTGGGCTACGCGGTGCTGTTGTACCCCGCACCCATGCAGGCGGCGGCGCTGGTCAACGAGCATGAGGGCAGTCAGGCGCGGCTGCTCAAGTACGAGAGCATTCTGCTGCTGGTGCTGCGGCTTTTGTACCTGCAAAAGCGGGAAAGCCTTGCCGCCAGCGCGGACGAGGTGCTGGTGACCGTGGAAGAGGTGCAGGCAGAGCTGCAAAAGATGAACCTGCCCCGCAAGCTGGATCAGCAAACGCTGGAAAAGCTGATGCGCACCCTGCGCCGGTACAATCTGGCGCGTCCGGTGGGACGGCTCTCCGGGCTGGACAGCCGCATCGAGGTGTTTCCCACGGTGCTGCTGGCGCTGCCGGACGCTGACCTTGCGGATGCCGCCGCCGAGAGCGCCCGCACCCGCACCGAGCTTGGCCTGTACGAGCGCCCGGAAGGGGCAGACACCGAAGCAGGGGAGGGTGAAGCATGATCGAACTCAAGCGCCTGAAACTGATCAACTGGCACAACTTTGAAAATACCACCTTCGACTGCGCCCGCCTGACCTATATGATCGGCGTGAACGCCGTGGGCAAGACCACCATTCTGGACGCCATCCGCTACTGCCTGACCACGAACCGCAATTTCAATGCGCTGGGCAATAAGAAAAGCGGCCGCACCCTGCAAGGCTCTGTCCACGCCAAGCAGCGCGGCGAAAACGCCTACCGCCGCCCGGGCCACACCGTGGCGTATATCGGGGCGGAGTTCTGGGACAGCGTAAAGCACACCAGCTTTGTCATCGCGGTGCGGGTGGAGTCCGAGGGCCCCATGCAGGAACTGCACCCCGGCGACCAGACGTGGTACATCTCCGAGGACGGCATCACGCTGGAGCAGCTGCCCTTTATCGACCCGCGCACCGGTGCGCCCAGCGCCAAGGAGGACTTCAAGCCCGCCGAAGGGCGGCTTTCCTACACCCGCAGCCCCAGCGAAGCGCGGGACAGAATATGCCGCGCACTGGGCATCGGGCGTGCAGCCAGCCCGCTGGGCAAAAAGTTCAACGAGGTGTTCCAGATGGGCACCAGCATGGACGAGATCCCGAATTTCCGGGAGTTTCTGTACCAGTACATCCTCCCGCAGCCGGAGCTGGACTTGGAAGCCTTGCAGGGTGACCGCTTGGAGCTGGAAAACCTGCACGCCGTTCTGGCCGAAGCCCAGACCCGCGCCGATGCGCTGGACGAGATCGTGCGCTATGGCCGCGAAGCCACCGAAAAACAGACCGAAGCTCTTGTGAACCGGGGTGCCGCCCTGCTGGCACGGGCTGCTGCCGATGCCGGGGAAAAGGCCGTCTGGCAGGAGCGGGTAGACGCCGGACGCCGCCAGCAGGAAACGCTGCGCACCCGCTACGCCGAAGCCAAGACCGCTGAAGCGGAAGCCCGCCGCGCCTACCTGACCGCCCACAGCGCCGCCGGTGCCAGCGGCGAGGGGCGCGCACTGGATGCCCTCAGCGAGGAGCTGGCACACCGGCAGACCGCACTGGATGCCGCCGCCCGCCGCGCCGACACCGCCGAAAAAGCCGCCGAAAAGACCGGCAACCTGCTGGCAGTGCTGCGTCGCAGCGGTTTTGCCGCCGGGCAGAAGATGGCAGACCTGACCCCCGACACCCTGCCCGCCCTGACCGACTGGCTGACCGCACAGGAAAAGCCGCTGGAGGAAGCCTATTTTGCCGCCCGGCAGCACGCCGCCGCCTTGCAGCGGCAGCAGACCGAAAAGCGCGCCGAGCTGGACGCCGTATCCGGCGGCAAGTGGGTGTACCCCCACGGGGACGCCGCCACCCGGGTGCGGGACGCCGTGAACGCCGAGCTGAAAAGCCGTGGCATGGAGCCGGACGCCCGCATCTTCTGCGAGCTGCTGAACGTGGAGGATGAGAGCTGGCAGGACTGCGTGGAAGCCTGTCTGGGCGACCGCCGGTTCGATATCCTTGTGCCGCCCGCCCACTACGCCGCCGCAAAGAGCGCCTTTGTGGCGCTGAAAGAGAAAGTGGGCCCCATCAGCCTGCTGGACACCCCGGGTCTGCGCAAGGCCAACCGCCGCGCCGACACCGCCCCCGCCGACAGTCTGGCGGCACAGGTCACCAGTGAAAACCCGCTGGCCGCGCAGTACGCCGACACCATCCTGCGCCGCATCGTCTGCTGCGACACCCCCGACACGCTGGAAAACTACCCCGACAGCGCCACCCGGGACCTTCTGCGCCACCATCCCTTCCGGTTGGAGCGTCTGCGCACCCCGCAGCGCTATATCGGCTTGGAAGCCCGCCGCGCCCGCGCCGGGGCACTGGCAGGGGAGATGAACGCCCTTGCTGAAGAAGTACGCGCCGCCGCACAGGCAGAGCAGAACCTGAAAGCCGCATACAGCCAGTACCAGACCCTTTTGCGCGGCACCACGCTGGAAGAACTTGCCGCTTTGTGGGACGCCCGCGCCGCCCTGACCGCCGCCCGCGCGGCGGTGGACGAGCAGGCCGCAAAGCTGGCTGAGTGCCGCGAGAATCCGCTTTTGCAGCAGCTATATAAAGAGGAAGAGGTGCGCGAAGCCGCATGGGAAGCCGCCCGCACTGCCGTGGAGCAGACCGGCGGCGATCTGCGCGTGTGCGAAAAACAGATCTCCTCCTGCGAGGCGGAGCAGCAAAAGGCAGTGGACACCGCCGAAAAGAGCGCACAGGCCGCCGAGAGTTTCTTTGCCGCCCACCCGCTGGTGGAACCGCTCTCCCGCAGCCGTCAGCAGGCACTCACCGGGCCGGACAAGTCCCCCCGCGCCGCCGCACAGGCTGCCGAAAAGGCACAGGCCAAGCTGGACGATGCGCTGACCGTCTACCTGAACAGCACGCTGGAACCGGCACAGCGGGAATACAACCGGCGCTACGTCTGCGATTACCCCTTGGGGCTTGCCGGGCTGGAACAGTACCGCGCCCAGCACGAGAGCCTTGTGCGCATCGACCTGGAGCGCTACGCCGCCCGTCTGGAACAGGCGCAGCGGGACTGCAAGGACCGCTTCCGCAAGGATATCCTGTTCCGCATGAAGGACGATATCTTCAACGCCCGGCGGCAGTTCCGGGAGCTGAACAAGGTCATGGAGCAGCTGACCTACGGCGAGGAGGTCTACCGCTTTGAGCTGGAGCCCAGCCGCGACCCGCAGCTGGCGGCGTTCTATCAGGTCATCGTGGACAAGGGTAACCAGCAGATGACCGAGGGCGACTCTCTGGATAACCTTGCCGCCACCGCCGACCCCGCCTATGAGCGTCAGGTGGATGAGCTGATGGAAAAAATCATGGCAGACGTAGACGAGAACACCCGCGCCCGGCAGGAGGGACGCACCGCCGCCGGTGCAACCCTTTCGGACTATGTGGACTACCGCACCTATCTGGACTACGATATCAAGGTGACCAATCAGGTCACCGGGCAGCAGGCGTATCTGTCCCGCGTCAGCCGCGATTCCTCCGGCGGCGAGAATCAGGCACCCTTCTATGTGGCCATCTGCGCCAGCCTTTTGCAAATTTACCAGAAGAGCGAAAACAGCATCCGTCTGGTGCTGCTGGACGAAGCCTTCAGTAAAATGACCAGCGACCGCATCCGTCCCATGATGGAGCTGTTCCGCCGCCTGCAATTGCAGGTGCTGCTCATCTCCACCGTGGAAAAGAGCACCGCCATCCAGCCCTATTGCGACATTACCTACTCCATCGTCCGCCACGGCGACGCCAACGCCATCGCGCCCTTTGTCCGCCTTGCAGCGGAGCATGAAGAAACTTGAACAGCACACACTTTATGCTATAATAAAAATGAGCAACGGAGGACGGAACAGGCAGCCGTCGCCCATTGTTAGGAGATGTGGGAATCGTCACCCCACCCTTGCTCAAAAAAGAGAACGCCCGCCGCATTCGCAGCGGGTGTTCTCTTTTTTCGTGTTTTACACTTTGCGGCGGAATGATGCAAAACGGAACTTGACATAAAAAATAAACTTTGCTATACTGTTTTTCGCTCATCGGAGGGCTGTTTCAACGTAATTGAAAGGCCGGATAAGATGTCATCGTTCGTGTTTCCCGGAGGCTGTGGGCACCGTAGTGCCGCAGCAGAAGAGGGAATGCACCGGAGCGGTGGTTCTTATCCGGCCTTTTTGCATATGTGAAGTTCAAAAAGGAGGAGCTATGCCAAAGAAAACCATCCAATTGTCCGATCATTTTACCTATTCCCGCCTGCTGCGGTTCGTGCTGCCCTGCATCGGCACCATGCTGTTCACCTCCGTCTACGGCATCGTGGACGGCCTGTGCGTTTCCAACTTTGTGGGCAAAACGGCCTTTGCGGCGGTCAACCTCATCATGCCGCTGCCGCAGCTGCTGGGCACTGTCGGCTTTATGCTGGGCACCGGCGGCAGCGCCATCGTTGGTATCACGCTGGGCGAGGGTGACCAGAAAAAAGCCGACCGCTATTTTTCCATGTTTCTGCTGGCAGCGCTCATCTCGGTCAGTGTGTTGTCCGTGCTGGGTATCCTGCTCCTGCGCCCGGTCGCCGAGCTGCTGGGCGCAAAGGGAGAGCTGCTGGACTACGCCGTGCGCTACGGGCGCATCCTGATGCTGGCGCTGCCGCCCTTTGCGCTGCAAAATATGTTCCAAAGCTTTTTCGTCACTGCCGAAAAGCCGCTTCTGGGCTTCTGGTTCACCGTAGGTGCAGGCTGCACCAACATGGTGCTGGACGTGGTGATGGTGGGTATGCTGCACTGGGGCGTGGAGGGCGCTGCCGTTGCAACCCTCATCAGCCAATTGGTGGGCGGCGTGCTGCCGGTGTTCTATTTTATCGACCACCACAATACCAGCCGCCTGCACCTGTGCAGAACGCAGTTTTACGGCCGCGTGCTGTGGGATGCCTGCATCAACGGCTCTTCCGAGCTGATGACCAACCTTTCCATGTCGCTGGTCAATATCCTGTATAACTTCCAGCTGTTGCGGCTTGCCGGAGAAAACGGCGTGGCGGCTTACGGCGTCATCATGTATGCCGCTTTCCTGTTCGTGGCGGTGTTCGTGGGCTATGCGGTGGGCAGCGCACCCATCGTCAGCTTCCATTACGGCGCGCGCAACCACGCCGAGGTGCATAACCTTTATCAGAAGAGCCTGCGCCTCATCGCCGTGGTGGCTGTGACCATGACGGCGGCGTCCATGGTCATCATTCCCTATGTGGCGCGCATCTTTGTGGGCTACGATGCTCAGCTGCTGGCGCTGACCAGCCGTGCCTTCCGGCTGTATGCGCTGAGCTTTCTCATCATGGGCTTCAACGTGTATGCGTCCTCCTTCTTCACCGCGCTGGGGGACGGCGTGACGAGTGCTCTCATCTCCTTTCTGCGCACGCTGGTGTTCCAGCTTGCCGCGCTGCTCCTGCTGCCCGCCCTGTGGGGCATTGACGGCGTGTGGCTGGCTGTCACCGCCGCCGAGCTTGCCGCGCTGGCGGTGAGCGTGTATATGTTCGTGACAAAAGACCAGAAATTCCATTACCGTCATGGTTGACGAGTAATAACAGAAAAGCCGCCGGGGTCCCGGCGGCTTTCCTGTTATTCAAAGGTATATTCCACCAGCTGGCAGTTTTTGATGCCCGCAGCGGCGTACTCCTCGTTGGTCATATCATAAAAATAGGAGTGCACCACCCGGGCGATGCCGTTGTGCGCTACCAGCAGGTAGGTCTTGCCGGTGTCCGCCTTCAATTCGTCCAGCAGGTTGTAGATGCGCTGTGCCAGCTGCATCATGCTTTCGCCGCCGTCATAGCGGTCGGCAAAGTGGGTCTTGGAGATGCGGAACTCCGCGCCGTCCCGGGGCGTGCCCTCGTATTTGCCAAAGCACTGCTCCCGCAGGCGGGGCTCGCAGCGGGCGGGCAGACCGGTAGCGGCGGCAATGGCTTTTGCGGTGTCGGCGGCGCGGGAGAGGGGAGAGTACAAGATCTCGTCAATGTGCAGGCCGCTGTCCCGGACAAGCTCGCCCAGCTGCCGCGCCTGCTGCTGCCCGCGGGCAGTCAGCGGGCTGTCGGTCATGCCGCAGATCTTATTTTCCACGTTCCATACCGTCTCGCCGTGGCGGGTGAAATAGATATTATGCATAAAATTACTCCTTACAGCTTGTGCAGGGTGCCGTCCGGCAGCAGACAGACGGTGTCTCCTTCGTCGATGCCAAGACATGTCAGCTCCCTGTCCGGGTAGGGCAGAATGCAGGCAGCCCCGGCGGCATCGGTCAGGGTCACATCGCACAGCACCGGCTGCCCGGCGGGCAGCTCCTCGCAGCCGTACAGCTGCTCGTCAATGCGCAGCACGCGGTATTCCGGCATGGTACAGCCCCTCCTTTGTGTTTTTCCTTATTATATAGCACCCGGGGGCTTTGGTGCAAGGGGGAGCGGACTGAGAGGGTTTATTCTCCCCCGCTTGACAGCGACGCGGAGAAATTGTTACAATACAGTTACGACTGCAAACCACGCGGAGGAGCTCATGAACATTACGGAACTGCGGTATCTGGTAGCCATCATGAAATGGGGGTCGGTGTCGGCGGCGGCAAAGCAGCTGTACGCGGCGCAGCCCAACGTCAGCAAGGCACTGAAGAACCTGGAAGAGGAATACGGGTTGCGCATCTTCGAGCGCTCCTCCACGGGCATGATCCCCACCGAGCAGGGCAAGCGGTTCATCCGGCAGGCGCAGCGGGTGCTGCAGCAGGTGGACGAGCTGGCGCAGGAGGCGCACCAGCAGCGCAGCTGCGCCGAGCTGCGGGTGGTGCTGACCCATGCCACCTACGCCTCCTATGCGGCGGTGGATTTTTTGCAGCAGGCAGCCCGCAGCGAGCAGCTGCGGGCACATATCCGGGAGAGCGGTGCCATTGAAGCTTTGGATTTTGTGCTGCGGCAGGGCTACCACATGGCGTTGCTGCGCTATGCTGCCGAGGACGAGGACTACTATCTGCGCTACTGCCAGCGCCACGGTCTGCGGCAGGAGCCTATCATGGAGTTTTCCTACCTGCTGCTCACCAGTCAGGACAGCCCGCTGGCGCGGCGGCAGGTGCGCGAGCTGGACGAACTGAACGATTACATCGAGGTGCTGCACGGCGACACCCATCTGCCCGGGGAGGAGAGCACTGTTTCCCGCTGGGAGGTGAACCCCAACCGCCGCATCCATGTGTATGAGCGGTGCAGCCAGTTCTCTATTTTGCAGAATCTGCCCACGGCCTATATGTGGTCGTCCCCCATGCCGCAGCGCGCGCTGGAGCAGTACCATCTGGCGCTGCATAATTGCCCGGCGCAGAAGCAGCAGATGCGGGACGTGCTGGTGTACCCGGAGCGGGAGCCTTTGCAGCCGGAGGAGCAGCTGTTTGTGCAGCTGCTGCACAAGCAGGCAGATGCCACCATCAAGGACAGCGGGTGGAAGAAGATTTAAAATGCGCGCCGCGTCTTCCGGGTTGCGGCACCCAGCATCCGCATCGTGCCTTGGGCGGCACTTGCGTCTTGCTGGCCGCTGCCCCAACAACTCCTCCCTGTTTCCGCCGCTGGCGGCGGTCGTCGTTGTTGCAGCGGAAGAATTATTTTTATTTTCGGGCTAGCGGAGCGTCTGCGGACGCTCTGCTAGCCCATTTTCACGGGTGCCCCACCTGAGAGGACAGATTTCCCTTCTTTTCGTCTCAAATTCCACGTTTTGGGGAGAAAATCGCAAACGATTAAGCAAAATGCACAAAAAGGCGGCGCAAAGTTTGGCGGGGGCGGGCTTGACCGTTCCCGGGAGAAAATTTTTAAGAAACAAAACGACGAATTAAAACGTGTTATCGCCACAAAATAAAAGTTTGCGCAAACAAATAAAATAAGCGGCCATATACTTTTTGATATAGGAACCATACCTAAAAAATATTAACACAATTATGAAAAAGGTGTTAACATGAAGCCAGAGATCGGTCATAGCCGCAGTATGGCATAAGCTGTCGGCGGCTGAAATTCAAAAGGAGGTTTCTGGTATGATTAGTTTCTTACTGTGTCTGGCACTTCTGATCGTAGGCTACTTTGTCTATGGTAAGATCGTGGACAACACGTTCGGACCGGACGACCGCGAAACTCCTGCTGTGCGCATCAACGATGGCGTTG
>OLQN01002077.1_pt1 | contig 13994 bp, 10 predicted proteins | sample 1673181 | NCBI WGS metagenome assembly OLQN01 (sample SAMEA3136763, study PRJEB25190) | human gut metagenome | biome: human gut; feature: human-associated habitat; material: faeces | place: Austria | collected 2013
TAAGCTGACTTATGAATGTAATATACGTAATTGGTTGACCCAAATCAGCGGAATACTTTTCGAACAAAATCTTTATTATAACACAGGGAATGGAAGTCAATGTTATAATGGCAATATTGGAAGTATGACTTGGAAGAGTGGGGAAGACGGCATACGTGGTTATAAGTTTACTTATGATAATATGAGTCGCATGAAAAATGCTATTTATGGCGAAGGAACAAGTATCACTCCTCCTACAGGAAAAAACTTCTCAGAGAATGTGATCGGTTATGATCATAATGGAAACATTACCGGTCTACAAAGATATGGTAAGGTGAGTGGGAGTACTTATGGAAAGATTGATGATTTGTCCTTAACGTATGTGGGTAATCAACTTAATAATGTAACGGATGCCGCAACAGATCCTCTTTATAATGGTGCATTTAACTTCGTTGATGGCAATAAAACTTCTATTCAGGAGTACAAATATGATGCTAATGGTAATTTAGAACAAGATTATAATAAGAAAATAACTAAGATTCAATATAATAGTTTAAATTTGCCAAGTACACTACAATTTGCAAATGGTAATAGCACGAATTACTTATATGGTGCTGATGGTATGAAACGACGAGTAACCCATAAAACGGCTATTGCCAATATTTCCGTACCAATGGGACAGATAAAGGAATTGGCAAGTAGTCAAATTTCTCAGACTAATACTATTGACTATTGTAGTAATGTGATCTATGAAAATGGAGTTTTAAACATGATTCTCACTGAAGAAGGTTATATGACATTTAGTGGGAATACTCCTATTTATCATTATTACCTGAAAGATCATCAAGGCAATAATCGCATAATTATGAATCAAAATGGGACAACGGCTGAACAGGTTAATCACTATTATCCTTTTGGTGGCTTGTTTGAAGAGGGTCTAGCTACAAGTAATCAGAATTATAAGTATAATAGTAAGGAGTTGGATCGCATACATGGATTAGATTGGTATGATTATATAGCTAGGATGATGGATAGCTCATTAGGACGCTTTATAGCACTGGATCCGTTAGCTGAAGAATATTACTCGATAAGTCCTTATTTATGTTGTGTAAATAATCCGATAAATGCAATTGATCCAGATGGGAAAAGTACTTGGGTCATTAATAATAGTGATGGAACTTATCGTGTAGTTGGGGGATTGTTAGAAGATAACGACCCCAATATATATGTATATACTATTGAAGATGGACAATTAATTAGAGGAGAATCTATCGGTATCACAACATCAATGACCTCATTTTACGATAGTGATATGAATGGAGGCAAAGGTGCATGGGCTGTTGGAAGTATAATAAATCCCAATGATCAGAGCGGAAAACAGTTCCTAAAAGATTTTACACAAAATCCTCCTAACATTGGTTTTTATATGGATAATGCAAAAACGAATCAATTTTACGACTTTAAAGTGACAAATGGAACAAGTCAAATTCTTTATAAAAAACACGAAGATCTCTATAGAGGAATGCCTGTTAAAACCAAGAAGGATGGTACAAATGTTTATTCGTCAGCACGAGATATTGGTAATATCGCGGCTGGTTACATCGCAGGAAGAAATAGTATTCCTTGGTCGATAGCACGGAAGAAATATGATAAACTTCAATCCCAACAAGAGAACCGTAAATCCGTAGAAGGCATATCTTCTCAAAATGCACAATATCTTGGATGGAAAATCGGAATTTATAATGCCACTTATTCTCCCGTAGCTGGTTATCCTATAGTGAATTTTGTAAATAATATTTTAAATAATCTGTTTTATATATCAACAAAGAAATGAAAAGAATACTACTATTAATTATTTTAAATTGTATCGTTCTATCATGCATAAACGATAATACTGTAACTAAAGAAAAAAAACACAACTTTTCTTTTTATATACCGGAAATGGACCTTACAATTACAACTTCAAAACAAGTAGGAGCGAAATTTTATACATTGTTTTCCAAAGACAGTATTGTATCTCTACCCGATACAATTGACTATATTATAAATCAAACCCATGAGATGGGGCCTATCAATATCATATTGAATCCTGCTCAAAAGGATAGCATTTATATATATGAAGACGAATATATAAAACATATTCAGGGCTTCAATTATAAGTTATGTGTTTTAACTCATAAAGAATTTGATACCCGCTTCTTTGAATCTCGAATATCTACACACCCCCTCATTTTAAAATATCCATATATACATATTGTTATATTTCCTAATACATATGTCATAGCAAGTGATAGTTATAAAATTACTCAAAAAATAATAAAAGAGGGTAGTATTTATGGATATTAGATTCATTACGCCAGATTTTGTAAAGCCTCGAACAGATGAAGCAAGATCTATTATCATTGGTAAATAGAATCTATCCTTATAATATCTGAAAGTGGGATGAAAATTATTATCTTAAAGATACGATTCAAAGTCAGTATTATATTTGATAATATGTCTCAATACACTGTGAAACCTATCATCTTACAAAGCATGCAAGTAGGTGCTAAGCAGGTCTTTTTATCCCGATTCGACGAAAAAAGAAGATCTTTCAATCAATACCTATGAGATATTATGTAATGCTAGAGCAACATATTGTATAAAAATTAACCTTATAAGCAATTATATAGAGATATTTTTTGATAAGTAACAACGTTTTTTAGACGTTGTTTCCTACATCCTACACCCATGATTATACTCCACTGAATATCAGGCAAATATATGGTGTATAAAAGGGTGTAGGCAGATGTATAAAATCCTCTTCCTACACCCCGAAATTCATAAAAAACACGTTTTTTATTCTGTAACCTCCTTATTATCAGCCCGTACATACACTTTGTGCGAACCTTGCCCCACTGTATTCAAATATCCCTTTTCTACAAGCAAATTGAGGTCATTCAATGCTTTATTCTTCAAAAGTCCTGTAATTCCGCTATAATCATGACGGGTAATGAAAGGATGTGTCTCCAAAAAAGCCAGCAAACGGCGATAACGCTCCGCACCGCTAAGTTCCGCGCTTTTTCGGAAACCATATTTGGCACGTTCTACATAGCCCGCACAGCGTTTCCGGAAATCGGGAGACACACGCAGGTGTACTTTGCCAAAGAAAATAGTTTGCGAATGAATCTCTTTGGGATCCATTACCGGACGGGCTTGCAAGCTTGCCGAAAAATATCCGATATCACCTAACTGTACATGATGTCCTTCGGACAGGTAATAGGAAATACGGTCCTCAAGCAAAGCCACCACGCCCTTCACATCACCGGGAGTGAAGCTGGACATATCGGCTATATCCTGAACCAAACGCTCCATTTCAATAGTACCCTTATTTACGATACGTGGGTACAAAGGTTGTAATTCGCCGTCACCCTTCGGATTCGGACGTCTCCGAAAATCATATTCTGCTGCCATAATGCTATGTTATTAAGTTACTAAATCATCATTTGCCCCTTTCCTTTTCCTCTTTTGCATTAAAGAAAATATCAGTAAGCTATAGGCAAAACTTTGTTTTCCAATTGTGGGCTGTGCATCCTGCAATTGTAGGATACACAGCCCACAGCCGAGAACTGTCCGTCCCGCAATTGCGGGACGAAGTTTTGCTACTGACAAAGATACAAAAACAATAAGGGAAAGTCAAGTTTTCTACCAACTATATTTCAATTTTTATGATTGCTTTATGATGGACAGAAAAGGGGTGTTACCGCTTAACAAAAGCCTTGATTTATTTGTTTTAAACGCATTTTATACCTACCTTGCAGTCTCTTAGGAAAAGGTTCTTAGGAATAAATTATTTTTTAAATAAACACACAAATGAAAATAACCCTTGTCAGAGAAGAAAAAGAGAGTGGGAGAGAAGCCGTCAGCACCTGCGAGGCAGATGTATTATTGGAACGGATAAAGACAGAAACTAAAGCAGCACACGTCACCGCACTACGGACCATGCTACTATATACCACCCCTGATGCTCGTGGTCACTACGAGCACATTGATAAATTGCCACGCATTTATCCGGCTGTAGAATATGGAAGAAGCCGCGATGGAGGCAGAAAGCTGAAGCGCTACAACGGCATAGTAATGCTCGAAGTAAATGGCCTGGCCGGATTGTCAGAAGTGGAACTAGTGAAAGAGCAGGCAAGATTATTACCGCAAACGTGGGCAGCTATTACCGGAAGCAGCGGACGGAGCGTAAAGATATGGGTGAAATTCGTGCTTCCCGACGGAAACCTCCCTGTAAAAGAGGAGAATATCACTCTCTTTCATGCCTGCGCTTATCGTATGGCTGTGCAGTGCTATCAACCCATACTGCCGTTTCCCATAACCTTGAAAGAGCCTAACCCCGCACAAATCTATCTGGTAGTCGCCGGTGTGGTCCTGGTGATTCTGATTTCGCCATAGCTTTCTGCCAGGAGCAGCCGTTCAGCATGCCCGGTGAACAGACTTTCCACCAACGAAAATTGGCGGAAAAGAATCCGTTGCTGAGACTGAAACCCGGATTTGAGACATCAGAAACCTTCACCATACTGTTTGAAACAACCCTCGGCAAGGCATTGGATGAAATGCAGAACTGGAAGCGGGGAGATACCTTGCATCCGCTACTGGTGTGCCTGGCCGAAAATTGCTTCAAAGCAGGGATACCGGAAGAAGAAACCGTACGTCAGGTTATGATACACTATTACAGACAGGCAGACGAACAGGATGTCAGGATAACCATTCACAATCTGTATCGTGAATGCAAAGGATTTGGTAAGAAGTCAGCCCTGACACCGGAACAAAAAATCTCACTGCAATTGGAGGAATTCATGGGACGTAGATATGAATTCCGTTTTAATACCGTCAGCAATGATCTGGAATTTCGTCAAAAGGACTCCATTCACTTCTACTTCCAGCCTGTTGACCAACGGGCACGGAACAGCATATCAATGGATGCCCTGCAAGAATGCATCAAAGTGTGGGACCGGGATGTAAACCGCTATCTGGCGTCCAATCGTGTACCACTATACAATCCGGTAGAAGATTATCTGTGCAGCGTAGGGCGTTGGGACGGTAAAGATCGTATTCATGCGCTTGCCGACCTCGTACCTTGCAATAATCCACACTGGCGTCAACTCTTCTACCGTTGGTTTCTGAACATGGTGGCTCACTGGCGGGGGCTCAACAAACAGTATGCCAACAGCACATCGCCTCTTTTAGTCGGTGCTCAAGGTTTTCGAAAATCAACCTATTGCCGGATCATTCTTCCGCCCGAACTTCGTTTCGGCTATACGGACAGCCTGGATTTCAGAAATAAGCGGGATGCCGAAATGTATCTGGGGCGTTTTATGCTGATCAACATTGATGAGTTTGACCAGATCAGCATGAATCAGCAAGGTTTTCTAAAACATCTGTTACAGAAGCCTGTAGCTAATCTGCGCAAACCTTATGGCAGCAGTATCCAGGAGATGCGACGTTATGCTTCATTCATAGGTACCAGTAACCAAAAAGATTTGTTGACCGATCCGAGTGGTAGCCGCCGTTTTATCTGTATCGAGGTAACGGCACCCATCAATACAAACGTTACCATCAACTACCGTCAACTGTATGCACAAGCAATGGAGGCTATCACGAAAGGAGAACGTTACTGGTTTGATGACACAGACGAAGCAATTCTGAAGGAATCTAACCGGGAATTCGAACAAATCAGTCCGCTGGAGCAACTTTTCCATTGTCATTTTCGTTCACCGGAAGAAGGAGAGACGGGAGAACAATTGTCCGCCATGCAGATTATTGAATATCTACAAGAGAAGAACAAGGCTATTAATCTGTCTCAAAGCAGTATAACTACATTTGGACGTATTTTGAAAAGAAACCAGATTCAGTCCAAACGAACTAAGAAAGGGATGATATACGAAGTGATAAAGTTGTGATTTCAGTAAAATTGTGGTGTAGGAAGGCAGGCTTCCTACACCTTTCTATATACTTTCCTACATCATATATCAACTTGTAAATTAACGACTTAATCGTTTCGGTGTATGATGTAGGTTCCTTTTAGAAAATAGTGTTATGAGAATTTTCTTTTTATTCTGCTCCCCGTAATATGAATGTTGTGGCCCCGATAGTAACGATAGCCCCGTCCTCAATACGGATACGGTCTTTATCTCCCAGTATTTCATTATTCAGAAAAGTTCCGGTCAGACTGGGGGCATCTTGCAGAGTATAAACAAGTTTGCCTTGTTTATTTCGCTTCACATTAATAATGCAGTGACGGCGATCCATACTCATGTCCGACGTTTCAATAGGAGTATTGATATTGGTTCCCACACAGCGACGGCCAATTACATTGTCACCTTCCTGCAAAGGAAGCACTTGCTTGAAGCCAAACACATTCTCAATCACTGTAATACTGCCAAAAGCATCTTTAAATTCTTCTTCATCAGGGCGTTCTTCCTTTTGCGGAGCACGCATCTTTGTCTTTCCCAGACGAATACTAAACTGCTTGCCACAATGCTCACAAACGAAGACCAATGACTGACCTTCGCTGTATTTTGTTTCATCGAACAAAAGATAATTCTCACATTTAGGACAACGGATACGCTTCATAAGATTAAAAAATTAAGAATTATCACTTCTTCAGCACCCAAGCATTTTTGTACATCTCATTTTGGCGAATTCTTGCCAAAGCCTGATAAGCTTCCACTTCTGTTCCGCAAGATTCAATGCTGACACGCATTTTGCCGTCTCCAACAATCGCTTTTGCAGTGGAGAAGCCTTTTGCAACCAGCTGGGCTGCCATTGCTTCTGCATCTTGTTCTGTGCCCACGCTAGCAATGATAATATGATAGGGTCTTTTAGGAGTGGCAACGGACTGTTTAGCAGCAACAGGTTGCACATTTTGTTTAGGAGTCTCAGAAGTTACAACTGCTTTAGAAGTCTCAGTCTTAGCTTGAGCTTCTGTAGATACAGCCGGTGTTTTACCAACTTTGACTTCTCTAACCGCAACAGGCGCTACCACTTTCTTTTGTGTCCCTTTTTGCTTGTTAGCTGATTTGCGGGTGAGGGTATTCTGCTTTACAATAATCGGTGTAATAGCCAAAGATTGCTTTTCTATTTTCTCAAACAGCTCATCCGGTAATAGCTTTGCATAATTTTCTTCCACCAATTCCGTATTCTCTATCGGAGTGGAAAAGAAGAAAGAAAGCACAATTGCAGCTACCACTGCGGCAGCATTAGTCAGATATGCACGGTTAAATTTGATGGAGAAAGTACGTTTTTCCTTTTTGATAGCGGCAGGCACTGAATAAGCGGCAACGTTCTCGGTCGACGGTTTTTCCAAAGCAGACAATTCCTGCATCTCAAATGCATCCAGCCCATATAAATAAGGAGTTGTGATCTTATTATCATAAGGTGCGAAGTCGAAGGTGTTATGAATAGTGTAACGTACTTCGCCAACATTCGGCAAATCAACCTTACCGTCTTCGTGCAACGTGGCTATTAATTCGTCCACTTTACGTTCTACCATCTTGGTAGCATCAGAGAAATTGGTTCCATACACAGACATATAAGACTGTACCAGCAAACCATCATTCATCTTCAATTGCGGATTAAAGCCGATAATACGGGTAGGGGGCAGGAAAATATTTTCTTCTTTCACTCTTGTAGCCGAAGCGTAATGAGCAACAAATCCTCCCAAACCCGGAACAATGACGCAGTCATTTTCCAATAACAAAGCTTCTATATGTTGTGCCAATTCAATCATGCTGCAAAAGTAACGCAAATCTCGGATATAAGCCAGTTTCAGGGCATTTTTCTTTTCAACAATTTATAAACAGCGTTTATTGAGTAAGCCAACTTAATTCTTGCAATTAAATTGGCTTACTTTATTATCCATACGTTTTTATTTTAAAATTATTCTTGCCAGCTATTTCCATGTATTGAGAACTTTTCCCATTTTATAGTTATATAAAAGTTTCATATTATTCTGTTTTTATAAACTTGTGAGAAAAATGTCCTTCTTTAGTATGAATAACCATCAAATAAACTCCTGAGGGTAAATCTGAAATATCAATTTCATTCTTCTTTCCATTACAAACTTTAATCAAACTTCCTTCTATCTTGAAAATTTCTACTTTTTTAATATCAAGGGCTATCCTAATTTTCATTAGTCCGGTTGACAGCTTTTCAATATTAGGTTGTTTTATATTGTAATCTTTTAATTTATCGATGCCGTTAAAACGTGCTATTACAGGTTTATCACAATCACAAATAATTAAAGGTGGAGGAGGTACTACTTTTGCATGTAAGCCTGAACCTTGTCTGACAAGGAAACCATCTTTCATAACAATTTTATTGTATGCTATAAAATCATAATGCTTTCCATTCTCCACTTTTGCTCCTCTATTTAAAACTATATCTCCATAGCGATTACTTTGATCATAATATGTTAGATTATTCAAGTTTAAAGATGTGGAGCTATCAACCACTTTTAGCTTTTTAGTCACACGCAAATTGTAATTTGTAGTAACTCTATTCAAAGGATTCCTTGGTTGTCCTAATAAATACCCCATTTTGCCTCCCCAAACATTTAGTCCAATAATAATTTCTCCTTCCGTTTGTAAATCAAAGCAAACTGAATAATCTCCAAATCGGTATGCATTATAATATCGCGTATCTTCCATGCCAACTATCGTATTAGCAACATATGATCTACCGGGGTATTCTTTGTTGGACACTGTTCTCGTCCAAAATATTTCATATATTCCATCGTACCTTGTGGCTGGAGTTGGACTATAAGTCAAATAAGCACGGTCATAGAATTTTAATCGACTTCCCCTCTGAACTTCATATACCTGATTAGTAAAGCAATCATCGGGTAAAATAGCTGCAACTATACCATCTGATTCTACAACAGCAAAATAATAGTTTAGTATATTTTGATGATTATTCTCATCAATAATGTGTAATTTCATCTTATAGTTACCAGGCTTAGTACGTTTGATAGGACCTATTTTACAAGAATTGCCTCCATTACGTATAATCTTTACCTCCCTCTTGGCATCATCATTGTAATCTCCAAAATCATTGGGTTCTTTATTTATTAGACAAGTCCAATCTATCTTCCCATAGCCGCTAATCGTCTTAGCATTAAAATAAATATCGTCTGTTACCGTTGGAATATTAGGAAGTATTTCTACAATTTCTAAGTCTATATTACTATCTAAATTCGGCACAAAAGGATATATATCCTCAAATCCTAAAAAGTTACGAAAAACGCCATGGTCAAAAGAAACGGATATTTTTCCAAATAAATCAGGAGAGTTACTATCACCAATAAATTTATTATATTCATCATACGTAGGTTCACAATATGATTTTCCACCATGCAGTATCCCTACTATTTGATGTGCAGAATTAAATAAAGGTGAACCAGACGAACCTTCTGCTGTAACTCCCTCAATCCACTGCACCTTCCAATGCTCCTCCCTAATATGCCCATCCCACCGTGCAGATGTTATATTTTGCGTTGTAGAAATTTTCTTTACATCTCCATTTGGGTGATGAATGCAAATATAATTTTCACTACCTAAAGCATCCTCTTCCCCTTTTGCTATGCCAGCAAAAGCTATATCATAATTCCCGAACTCAGAAAGTGTATTATGCAATTGTAGAAGCAGCCAATCTGACTCTTTGCTACCAGAATTGCGTGAAACAATAGTTGCACCTAAGACAGATTTCGTGGTATTGTAAGGAAGTTCACCACCATCGCTATTGCAATATAAAGATTCATGTCTAAACAAAATGAGCCAATCTTTGGTATCGGAATATTTGCCAGCCCCAATTTCGTAACAGTGATTTGCTGTCAAGAAAAAAGGTCTATCAGTAGAAACATAATTATTTGTTTTATTTATCAAGACACCAGAACACACTCCCCAATATCGACCGTTCGTCCTTTCTAGAATCATAGCAGTTGATTTTACTTCTATATCAATAAAAAGATTCTGATAACATATAGTATTGATATTACAAGAACCTGAACCTTCTTGACTAAAAGGTCCCTTCCGATTAAAGCAGTCTTCATAAATATATACAACTTCACTTAGATTCATTGTGGCTTTTTCTTTGCATTCACTAGGTTGAAAGAATTCAAGAAAAACAGAATTTCCATTTATATACTGCGTCAAAAAAGTACCATCCTTTCGATTATTCCGTTGTGTAAATGAGCCCAATATCATATCTTTTGCATCATTATATATAAATAAATTACATCCCATAGGAATGTAAAACTTATCAAAAATGAACTGATAACCATTAGCATATTCTGAACGAATATTTAATATCCATAACGTACCATCACTAACCTTAATAGAATCAGCTTTTTCAAAATAGCTAATTCCTAAATCTATTTCTTTTCCATAAATAAATTTGGATTTACAATCAGGACAATAATCAGGTAATCCATTAACCTCTTCACGTATTTTATTGACGCTTAAATCTTCTACAAATACAATATTCTCTACAGAAAAAGTGCTATTCTTTAACATATTGGCGTGTCTAGGCTTTCCGCCATAGCTAACCTGCGAAGTACATATTTCAATGTTAGATAGCAGTAGGATAAACAATTGTATCCCAAAAACTATATAATAAGTTTTTCTGTTCATGTTCTTATTTCATTATTTGCTGCTTTAATTCTTCTATTTCTTTTTGTTGCTGGATTACATACAAAGTCAGCTCTTCTATTTTCTGAAGCAAAAGTGCATTGTTTTCCCCCACGCTAATGCCGTTAGCCTTAACTTCTTCCTCAGAAGGAACATTTGGCAATGTACCCTTTTCTTTTATGTATTCTTCGACTTCTCTCAATGTAGGTAATTTATAATTTTGTTTAAAGACAAAATCAGCCCAATTTGATTCTACCAAGATTTCTTTAGCCCTGATGGTTCCATTTACATCAAGTTTGTTTTGAGGGTTATCGGTACCAATACCTACATTGCCACTTGTTACCAATAAATCTTTTGTGATAGTAGTCCCATTTACGTCTAACTCATGTTTAGGAGTTGAAGTTTTAATTCCAAACTTCCCATTATTATAAAAATAGTATATTCCTTTCCAACCAGGCTCCTCTTCAACTGTTATACCTATCACAGCACAATCATCACCTAATTGATTATCACCAACATTTATTCTCATTTGAGTATGATCCTTTCCCGTACAATACTTAGATATCCACACACGATCCGTATAATCTCCGACTCCTCTCACCATTACTGCGGCCCCCCAACCTTCCCATATCGTTGGTTCATCATCGCCAGCATTCAATTGATCGGTAAAGTTCTGAGAATACAGATTTACACACAATAATAAAAACAATAACATGAATAGTACTTTTTTCATAATATTTTTTTTAGAGGTTAATAAATATGTATGAAAATTAGTCAATTGAATTTCAAAATATCAAAATATTAATATGTTAAGAAACACATATATGCTATAATACAATTAAATCATTAAATAATTTACTTATATACAACATTTTAATCTTTTCTATAAGAATGATTATTTCAGAATCGGTCGTAAAGAAATGGTGTACACCTTTGATAGTAGTACCATCAAGCTTTGTTTGAACCTATCTTCAAAGAAAAGATTGTAATATTTTTTTACAGCATTAATTATTATAGAACAATGTCATTGAGCAATCATATTTTTAAGTCCATTTAAAGATTACATAGTTGACAAAACTCGCAATATTTTGCATAGTCCAATTTTTCGTTCAAAAACAGAGGGAAGTTTTACACAGCAAGAAATTAAGAGTTTGTCTACAAGGAGTTAACTTCTTGCAGGTTTGAAAAATACTGTTTATAAAATCCTGAATATCAAATAGTACAAATCTACTAAGAATTCTGCCTATTTTACTACGATTTTTCTTAAATGCTGATGCATAAATAATAGACAATTCAACAATAAACCGGAAAAACTAACGTTTATTGGCATAAGAGAGTTATTTTTGCAACCAATCAAACTATAAAAATATTAAAGTATACGATGAAGATTAAAACGCTGATACCTGCCCTTTCACTTCTAATATTAGTGTCGTGCAAAACAACGAACGACTCAATTGCATATTTCCAAGATCTAGATAATTTGGCTGCATATTCCGGAGATAGCATTAATTATGCCCCTAAAATAGTGCCTGATGACGAATTGTCTATTACTATATCAGGAGTGGATCCTAATGCTGTGGCTGTATTCAATATGCCTTTGTCCAGCTATATGACACCCGGTGAGACCAATGTAACCATGACACCTGTACTACATACATACTTGGTAGATTCTCATGGTAAAATTGACTTCCCTGTGCTTGGCAAAATCTCTGTAGCAGGAATGACTCGTAGTGAGTTGACGGATCTGATGACTGATAAACTGGCTACTTATGTAAAAGATCCGATTGTAACAGTTCAAATACGCAATTTTAAAGTTTCGGTTCTGGGCGAAGTAACTAAACCTGGTACGGTCAGTGTCCCCAATGAACGTCTATCTATTCTTGATGCTATTGGTATGGCAGGAGATCTAACCATTTATGGTAATCGTAAAAATGTATTACTTATACGTGATAACGGAGGTAAAAAGGAATATCATCGTTTTGACCTCACTTCTATAGAATCTCTGAATTCACCTTATTACTATTTACAACAAAACGATGTGCTTTATGTAGAACCTAACAAGGCCCGAAAAGGTAATGCCAAATATAGCCAAAACCAACAATTCAATATATCATTAGCTTCTACTATAATCAGCGCCATTTCTGTCTTGGCATCATTAGGAATCGCATTATTGGTAAAATAAAATCACTGTTATGTCTCAACAAAACCAATTGAATGATATCGGGAAACTAAAAGAAATTTTAGTATTCTATTTGAGAAGATGGAAAATATTCCTAGTCAGTCTCATCGTATGTATCAGCATTGCTATATTGTATATATATATAACCAAACCTGTTTATTTGGTAACAGCAAACATCCTTGTGGAAGAAAAAGAAAGTAGCCCAATGAATCAGATGCAGTCGATGATGAAAGGATTTTCTTTAACCGACGTTTTCGGAGGAAATTCCAGCATACATAATGAAATAGAACTGATTCGTTCCTTCTCTATGTTTCGCCGTGTAGTTAAGAGTTTAAATCTGAATGAAAAGTATAGTTCCGGTGAATGGATATTTCCAATATCTTATTATAAGAACAGTCCTGTGGTTATTACTCCTATAAATGATATTGCGGACACCCTCACTGCGACTTTAAAATTCAAAATCAAAAGTTCAGGAAAAAATGTAAAAGTAAAAATGTCCAAGGGATTTAAAACCTTACATGAGGAGACTTTTTCGTTACCTTTCATTATGCAAACTTCTTATGGAGATTTTAAGATAGAGACAACCCAGTTTTATAACCCTAACAAAGAAATCAATGTAAAAGTCAGTTTTTCCGGATATGATTATGCCACCGAAATGCTACAAAAAGAAGTAGAGGTGGATTTTGCGACTAAAAAGGCCAACATCATCAATATGCAACTTAAAGAAAAAAACATCAAGAAAGGAAAAGATGTCCTGAACGAATTGATTGCTTCTTATAATACCTCCAGCAAAGAACGCCGAAATGCTCTGGCAATATGGTACTCTTTCTGGATGAGCGTATTAATCTTATATCAAAAGAACTGGTAGAAATAGAAAAACAAATAGAAAGCTATAAGAAAGAAAATTCTCTGACTGACATTGAGGCGGAAGCTAAAATTATACTAGATAAAAGTACTAATTTCAAAGAACGGTTGATTGAAGCAGAAACTCAATATACCGTTATTGAGTTAGTGGAGGAATTTTTGCTGAAACCAGAAAACCGTTTCTCACTGGTTCCTTTAAATATCGGACTGAATGACCGTACCGTTTTAGAGGGACTTCAAAAATACAACGAAGCGCTATTGGAACGTTTAAGATTATTAAAAACAACCCAGGGAAATACTCC
>OLQN01002083.1_pt1 | contig 13986 bp, 10 predicted proteins | sample 1673181 | NCBI WGS metagenome assembly OLQN01 (sample SAMEA3136763, study PRJEB25190) | human gut metagenome | biome: human gut; feature: human-associated habitat; material: faeces | place: Austria | collected 2013
GCTTAAAATCCGATTTACTTCACTTGAATGGTAAACAATAAAAACAATAAAAACAATGAAAAAACTAACATTATTGGCAGTATGCCTGTTTGGAAGCCTTGCAATGGTTTCCTGTGATGACAACAACAATCCAGAACCACCCGTAACGGAGGGGAAAGCCAAAATGATTCTTGCAATTGATATGGCTCCTCAAGCTTCTATGGGATATGTAGTTCCCGTACAGAACATTGCAGAGGGGAATGTCAGCTTCTCTAACGCGCATGAAGTAAAGAGCACTCCTTATCTCGCCACATACAAAGACTGGGTATTCAGCATTGGTGGTGCGGCAGATGCAAATGTCTACAAATACATCCGAAATGATGACGGCACTTTAACCAAAGCCGGGCAAATTCAAATAGACCGTATGGCACCGATGGTTGGAAATATGTTGGTGGTAAATGAAACAAAGGCGTATGCTTCGGCGCCTGTAGAAAACAAGATTGTAATCTTCAATCCCACCACAATGGAAAGAACTGGTGAAATAGATTTGGTTGATACAAAATGGGGTGTTGATGGCAGCAACACACCCAATCCCATCGGCCTGTTCTTGCGTGATGACATTCTCTATGTCGGATTGGGTCAATTTGAGAATATGCCTATTTGTAAGAAGGGCGCACATATTTTATTGGTAGATACAAAAACAGATAAACCGATTAAAAAAATCGTTGATTATCGGTTATCATCCGCCACGGTTATCGGTGTTGGTGGAATGTTTGTTGATGAAAAGAACGATTTATACATTCCTTGTTGGGGATCCTATGGCTATGTACCAGATCAATATTGCGGGCTATTACGCATAAAGAATGGTGAAACTGACTTTGATCGTGATTATTGTTTTAATCTTACAGACAGGACATGGCAAGGTGTAGAGGGAGGAAAGTTGCAATATGTACTCTCTTATCATTACGCCGGAAATGGAGAATTATACTTCTTCGGTTATTGTCCGGCATTCATTGGAGCTTCCGGCCCTGACTACATCAACGACAAGACAAACTATGCTTTCAGAGCCGACATCTATAACTGTACAGGAGAAGTCCTTGATTTTCCGCGAACCAATGGCTATAGTTGTGCTATAAATCACAAAGACAATCAAGTTTATTTTGGATTAGTAACAGATTCCAACGGAGCAGGATTATTCGTATATGACAGGAACACAAAAACATGTAGCCAATCACCTGTGATAAAGGCTCAGGGAACCATTATGGATATGGTGATTTATTGAAAAAAGGAATAACCTTTGAACGATATAAGAAAATCCTCTGCATTAGCAGGGGATTTTCTTTAATCAATAAAAAAGCTGGAAATCCTACTGAATTTATTCGTTTAAGAGAACTATTGGATAAGAGATATACTTGTGTACAAATCAGTAATTCAGAATATTTCCAATTTTCATTTAAATCTGGACACTCAATAGAAGTTATATTCAAATCATTAAAAAGGCTCTTTATAGAACAGGATATAACATATTGGAATCGAAGCGGAGGAGCTATGCTATATAATGGGCTGTGTAAGATTTGGGATTAAAATGGCAAATCCTGTCCATATTCTACAAGAGGTTCATTAAGAGGCTGAATCTCTTTGCCCTCAAATAGTTGTGCTTGCTTTTGAAGTTTCTCCAAATACAAAGTACGTTTTGAGATGTCGTTGATTTCCTCTCGACGGGCTTTACTCATTTCCAAGAACTCTTCGTTTTGGTATTCGAAAAATTCTTTGCAAGTTGAATTACGCCATCATTATCAAGAACGTCGGTTAATCTCCGCTTACCATCCGGGGCGGATAGTTTCAACTGGTTAGTGACACTAACCAGTTCGTTGTTTTCTTTCTTTAGCTTGGTTTTCAGATACTTCCAATAGTTCCTGTCCTTCTGGTAGTCATCTTGGCCATTCAATACCCCGACAATATCAAGCACGGAAAACCACCATTTGGAATTATCTTCATCCCAAACCGCCCGCACCTCACGGTCATTATAGAATCTGATGGATATTTTGCTCATATGTTTATAAATAAGGTCTTCTTAAATTATTTAAATCGTAGTGAATCAACGACCTGCGACCCTATTGCCGTTTTCCGCACATAGCCTTTTTCACGCTTTTGTGTCGAAGAGACGGATTCTTATTTTTAACGGTTTACGTAGGTGTAGGCTGTGCCCACGAGCAACGCTCCGCCAATGATGTTGCCTATGGTTGCAGGCAGCAGGTTGGCAATGAAGAATTGGTGCAGGGTCACGTCGGCGCCCTCAAGCATTCCTATCGGAATGAAGAACATGTTGGCGATGGAGTGTTCGTAGCCGAGCGCCACGAATGCCATCACGGGCAGCCAGCAGCCTGCCATTTTGGCCAGCATCGTCTTTGCTGAGGCGGCGAGCCACACGGCGAGGCAGACAAACCAGTTGGCTCCGATGCCTTTGAGCAGCACGACGTGCCACGGCATCGCAACTTTCGCTTCGGCGATGCGCTGCACGGCGCTATGGTAGGGCTCTGCGGCGGTGAGTCCGACGGCATATACGAAAAGCATCGTGAAGAGCAGCGCGCCCATAAAATTGCCGAGATAGACGGCAACCCAGTTGCGCACGGCTGCCCACGGCGATATTTTGCCCTGCAGGGCAGCGGGCATCAGGACGGCGTTGTTGCCGGTGAAGAGTTCTGCGCCGAGAATCACCACAAGGATAAGTCCAATGGGAAACGCCGCGCCGCTGAGCAGACGCTGCAGCGACGGGTTGCCCGCTGTAAGTTCGGGAAATCCGAAGCCTGCCACCACCGACAGCACTCCGCCGATGGCTATGTAGGCGCCTGCCATCATCGACAGCAGCATCAGTTTGCCGCCACGCAGTTGCGCTTTGGCTATACCCACGTTTACAAAGTTGTCTATGACGTTTTTAGGTGTATTCATAAATCTATTGTTTAGGTTCGGTCCAGTCGCCGTTGGCTTTTATAAGGTCGATCAGATGCGTGAGCGCGACGTCCTGAGGCACGTTGCGTTCCACGCACTCCTTGCCTTTGTAGAGGCTCACTTTTCCCACGGCGGCGCCCACATATCCGTAGTCGGCGTCGGCCATCTCGCCCGGACCGTTGACAATGCATCCCATAATGCCTATTTTCAGGCCTTTAAGGTGGGAGGTGGCAGCTTTTATCTCTTTCACGGCGTGCTGCAGGTCGTAGAGGGTACGTCCGCAGCTCGGGCATGAGATGTATTCTGTTTTTGTTGTGCGTCGGCGTGCTGCCTGGAGAATGCCGAACGAGTATGCCACGGCATCGGCGTTGTTGGGCAGGTTGGGCGCGTCAAGCACGATTCCGTCTACGAGGCCGTTGAGCAGAAGCGCACCGAAGTCGGCTCCGGCTTTTACCTGCACGTCTTCCTCGTTGGCGTCGTCATAACTCATGCGCACCACGACGGGGGCTTTGCAGCCGTTGTCCCACAGACGGTGGATGAATGCCTCGATTTCGCCCACGGGGTTGGCGTGGTGGCTTGTGAGGAGCAGCACGTCGTCATCGCTGAAGCCTTCGGCCTTGGCGGAGGCGTCGATCTCCTTCCAGTTCACGTCGGAGAGGAAGAAATCGGGTTTCGTCGCGATTGCCGCCACGTCGGCTGGACTCAATGCAGTGGCTACTACCGGCACGTTTTGCCCGCCGATGCTTCCCACGGCGTTTGTGGGACGGCGTTCGGGAGCGATGCGGTTGTAGGCCTTGGCGAAGCATCCGTTGATTGGGGCGTGGCCTTCGCGGGCGGTGATGTAGTCAACCAGTTTGCGCGCCACGGGGATTTCAAGTTCCGGCTCCTCGCTCAGCGACACGCGCACAGTGTCGCCGATGCCTTCGGCGAGCAGTGTGCCGATGCCCACAGCCGACTTTATGCGGCCGTCCTCGCCGTCGCCAGCCTCGGTCACACCGAGATGCAGCGGATAGTGCATGTCCTCGCGGTCCATCTCCGCCACAAGGCGGCGCACGGTCTCAACCATGATCACCGTGTTGGAAGCCTTGATGGATATTGCCACGTCGTTGAAATTCTCTTCACGGAATATCCGCAGATACTCCATTGCCGACTCAACCATTCCGGCAGGGGTGTCGCCGTAGCGGCTCATGATGCGGTCTGACAGCGACCCGTGGTTCACGCCGAGGCGCACTGCCGTGTGGTGTTCGCGGCAGATGGCGATAAAAGGCACCACGGCACGGCGTATCTTCTCAAGTTCCGCGGCATACTCCTCTTCGGTATACTCCAATTTCTTGAACGTGCGCGCGGCATCGACAAAGTTGCCGGGATTGATGCGCACCTTGTCGGTCGTGGCGGCTGCCTCGAATGCGGCTTTGGGGTTGAAATGGATGTCGGCGACAAGCGGCTTGGTGTAGCCTGCGGCATGGAGGACGGCGCGGATTTCACCGATATTGTGCGCCTCGCGCACTCCTTGTGCGGTCAGGCGCACATAGTCGGCGCCTGCGTCGAAGATGCGGCGGCATTGCGCCACGCTGGCGTCGGTGTCGAGCGTCGAGGTCGATGTCATCGACTGTATCCGTATCGGATTGTCGCCTCCAAGCGGCACGTTGCCTATCTGCACTGTCGAGGAGTGACGGCGGCGGTAGTTGAAGTCGTTCATAGCGGAGAGATGCTTAGTTTGTCTTGAACTTATACGAAATGCGGGCAAGGTCTTCGTTGGCTTTCACGATTTTCTTGGCAAGACCCTGCTTGTATTCCGCAAAACGCGCGGCGATGCGCTCGTCGGTGAGTGATAGCATCTGCACGGCAAGAATAGCGGCGTTGAGACCGGCGTTGATGCCCACGGTTGCCACTGGGATGCCCGGAGGCATCTGCACGATTGCGAGCAGGGCGTCCATACCCTCGAGCGTGGATTTGATGGGGACACCGATCACTGGCACTGTGGTCTGGGCGGCGATAACGCCCGGCAGGTGCGCGGCCATACCCGCTGCGGCGATAATCACTTTCAGCCCGCGCTTGCTGGCGTTGTTGGCGAAGTCGGTCACTTCCTGCGGTGTGCGGTGCGCTGAAAGGGCGTTGATTTCAAATGGAATTTCAAATTCATCAAGTAGTTTGGCGGCTTTCTCGAGCACTGGCATGTCCGATGTGCTGCCCATAATGATGCTTACGATAGGATTCATATATGTTCTTGTTTGCTAATTCTGTTGCAAACTTACACAAAAACTTTGAAAAAGGCGAGGTTATTCAATAGAAAGGTGCGGGAGGCGCAAAATGCCTATTTTTTTATGCGAAGACGGATGGTACAGCCTGCAAAAAAGCGAGGGCTGAAAATTCCCTAATAAGCCAAAGAGGTTGCGCCTCTCTTGACACTTCCCTGACAACGGCAAAAGCCGTATAGGGGTAAACCATCAACCATTATTTAACAAGCTAAAAAGAAAGGACCATATATGGGTTATGCAGTATTACATATGGAGAAGACAAGCGGAACGGATGCCGCTATGTCAGCGCACATAGAGCGCACCATCAAACCGAAGAATGCAGACGAAAACAGGACGCACCTCAATCGGGAACTGATAAGGTTTCCTAACGGGGTGAATAACAGGATACAAGCCATACAGCACCGATTGGACACCGCAGGACTGACACGCAAAATCGGCAACAACCAAGTAAGGGCAATCCGTGTCCTACTCACGGGAACACACGAGAATATGAAACGCATTACCAACGAGGGCAGACTTGATGAATGGTGCAGCGACAATCTGAGATACCTTGCCGATACATTCGGCAGGGAGAATATCGTGTCGGCAGTCCTACACATGGACGAGCAGACACCGCACATACACGCCACCCTTGTCCCGATAGTCAAAGGTGAGCGCAAACGCAAGAAGAAAGAGGAACAGGTGAAGAAGCGATACCGCAAGAAACCGACAGACACAGCCCGACTGTGTGCCGATGAGATTATGACACGAGCCAAGAAAGAGGTGCAGACCGAGAAGCTGAAAGGTGCAGCCACAACAGCTGCCACCAACATAGCGGAAAGTGTTGGTTCTCTTTTCGGAAGTAACAAGGTCAAGACATTGGAGAGGGAGAATGCCGCATTGCATCAGGTAGTTGCCACCCACGAAGAAACCATCGAAACGCTGCAAAGTCAAATACAGACCATACAGGCAGACCACAGCCGTCAAGTGTTGGCTATGCAGCAGAAGCACATCAAGGAATTGCAGGTGAAGGAAATCGAACACAAGAAAGAGGTGGCAGGGCTTACTATCTTGTTGAACAAGGCAGTAAGATGGTTCCCTCAAATAAAGGGTATGCTCAATCTCGAAAGGGTGTGCCTTGCCGTAGGTTTCAGCCAAGAGCAGACGGCGGTACTGATGATGGGCAAGCCCCTTGAATATAGCGGTGAACTCTATTCAGAAGAACACAAACGGAAATTTATGGCAAAAGAGGTCATAGCCAAAGTGTTCTCTGACAATGGAAAGTTTATCCTTACGATTGACTTGCAACCGATTGGGGCTTGGTTCAAGGAGCAATTTGAGAAGTTAAAGCAAGGTCTCAATGTTCGGCAAAGTCAATTCAAACTATAAATCGAAGTGAAAGCCGTGATATTTGGCACTTTATAAGTGTTATATCACGGATATTTTGTACTTTTGTAATGGTTTATAAATTTTAATCGTTTAATAGATGACAGATACTCTTAATTGGAATTTTTTCAGTGAGACATATCACCTGAAAAATGATAAATACGTTCAAGATGTTGCTTTGCTACAAAGGTTACAAAGGACTGATTGTTACCCCGTGATATTGTATCCTGAGTTACTCTGTGAACAATTAGCGAAAAAATTTTTGATTGGTTCTGTTGGTGTTGGGAAAGATAAATCTCATATCTTCCTCCATGATTTCTTAAATGCAGCCAAGCAGTTGAACATTAAAGGTGATGACTGGCAATTTTTGATTCATCCATTTAATCCTAAGGATGCTACTGTGCCACAAAGACCTCATATACCGACAGAAAAAACAGAATGTTATGAGTCGCATAATTATGGATGCTTGATTCCTGTACTCATAATGGTCATTCTTTTTACACTTCCTGCATTCTTTATATCACCAGAAGACCCAGGGTTAGGTGTAATTGTTGCAATTTTATGGATTCCATTCATTTTGCTCATGGCACATAAAATGGGCGTTGGAAAATCTGAGACAAAAGTGCGGACAAGGAAATTAACACAGCATGAAATTAATCAACTGGAACAGGAGGCATTAAAGAAATATCAAAATAATCTTGAGGCATATCGAAAATTAAGAGCAGAGTACGATGATAAAAAAATGGAATTTGAACAACGCTTAGATTCACAAGCTAAATTGCTTGATAGGCATTCTAATCGTATCGTTGCATCAATATTTAAGCGTTGCTTAATAACTTATCATCAACTGAAAAATAACAATGAACCTCCGCAACGGGGAGCTTCCGAGAATGATTTATTCTATGCTTTAATGAAGGAATTTCCTTCTTATATTAAGATAGATAAGGTTCTTGGAGCATACTCTCCAGATTTGGTTTTATATAATGGTTGTTCATGCCCTATTGATATAGAAATTGATGAACCTTATGAATTTCAAACAAAGAAAGAAATTCATTATATTGGGGGTGGAGATGAAGAAAGAAATAAGTTCTTTGTCCAAAACAATTGGTTTGTTCTTAGGTTTTCTGAGAACCAAATAAATAACCATCTCAAAGAGTGCGTAAATATTGTTAAAGCATTGGTTGATTTTATAGAATGGGGAGACACTTCAAAATTATATAACGTTGAAAAAACTATTGCAAATATCCAAGAACAGCGCTGGACTAAAGAACAATCAAGGATGTTTGTGATAGAAAATTATCGTTCAAAATATAGATAAAATGAGCAACAATAGAATATATTATGGCGAGTATTCATTAGCCTATTGGATACAGATGATACTCAAAGGCAATATAGTACTACCTGAATATCAACGTACATTTGTATGGAATAAAGATGATTATACTAATCTGATTGATTCATTTAAAGAGAAACAATTCATACCTCCTGTTACTATTGGAGCTTACAAAACAACCAATGGGCAAGATAACTTGATTATTGATGGGCAGCAAAGGCTCACATCTGTATTTTTGGCATATATTGAACGATTCCCCAAAAAGGAAGCAGGAACTGGAAATATAGAGAATCTTGTAAATGAAAACGATGATGACTCAGATGATGATGAACAGGAAAACATGATAGAATGGACTTTCAAAGATCTATTAGCAAAAGGTAACAACAAAGGGAAAATTATTGCGAAATGTCCTCAAGAAAAATATGAAATCCTCGACCATCTGGATGACGACTTCTTTAATAAGAATTTTTTGGGTTTTGCATATATTGTACCTTCAACGAGTACAGAGGAAGAACAGCAGAAGTTTTTCTCCACCTTGTTTAGAAACATCAACATACGTGGAAAATCTCTTTACGTATTGGAAAGCCGAGCTTCCCTTTACTTCCTGAACCATCAGCTCAAAGAGTGGTTTAATCCTGAATTTTGCAAAGAAATATCAAGTAGTATCGTGGATAAGTCCCGAAAAAGCAGCATGGACTTTGTTCGATATGTAGCACTGCTCTCACAATATAAGAAAAAAGGCTCGGAAAGAGGCATTGGATACGGATATGCAAGCAAAATGGAGAACTATTATGAAACATACATATATTCTGTTGTCGGTGATAAAGACTCTATCATATTCGGAAAGTTTAGCGATATTTTCACTGACAAAAATTATAAACCATATCTTGACGAGATAGACAGGCTTATTACGGAATTAAATTATAGAAGACGTTTTCAATCAATCATAGACTTGGATCTTTATTTTTTCGGGCTTATCTATTTTACCGCTTTTGAAAAACGGGTATTAGATACATCTAGAAAAGATGCATTAGAGGAAGAATTGAAAAATGCAATCAATGATATTAAAGGTAATGGTCTGCATACAAAATCACCTGCATGCCTTAAATATTTACGTGAAAGAATTTTCAAATCAATTGAAATCTATCAGAAATATCTAAATTGACAATGAGTGTACATTCTGACTTTATACTAGCGCCTGTATCAAACATTTTGTGTGATACATCCACTATAACCCAATCCATGAGTTGGGGAATAGAAATGTATCCATTGTGGGACAATATCATGCAATCTATCTTCTTGAAAATGACAGGTGCGCAAGAGCAAAAAATGAAATGTATATGCTGGGAAATCGCCACCATAGACTTTGATTTGCGACGTGATATATACTTTTCCTGGAATTTGAATGAATGTTCCCAAATAACTGATAAAAGAAAAGTTCTAAACTTTCTTAGAAGGGCAATTCTTAAACAGAAAAAAGACTTTAATTTCTCGACAATAGGCATCAATGATATATGGAATAGTACAAAAGATATCTTGGATGAATTTCATGCAAACACGTACAACATGGGATTTTGTGAAAGAGAGTATCAAGAGTATGCGGAAATTTTCAATAGTATAGGGGAAAGTTGCCTTGACATTTCCCTATTTTTTAAGAAATGTAGTAATTGCTCACACAACAGAGATACTAATAAGCCGTTTACATGCACAATTGGAAAAGGACTATATGAAATGTATAACTGCCTATATCTTCATAGAAACAGGTGTGCGCATAACCTTACTTCGTACCAACAAAACAGACCTTCTTTAGAAATTCTATCTAATATAGAATCTGTATACGAAAACTATTATATAAGGTTTGCGTTATTGATTATTATTGATAAAATAATCGTTAGCTTATATACAATCTTCCAAAAAGAAGCAGCTAATTTGAATTTATTCTGATATAAATATTCAATAATTCATAGGTTCTTTTTGAGGAAAAAGATGTATCTTTGTGGTACAGACGAGATGCCATGAAAGCATATCAAAGCAGAATACAGCAACAAGATCGGTTGGCAATTCGTTACCTAAAAATCGGGCAATCTACCCAAAGTCCTTATTATAAAATGGATAAGGATTATATTCCAACATTACACAGAAACTTTGAAAAAGGCGAGGTTATTCAATAGAAAGGTGCGGAAGGCGCAAAATGTCTATTTTTTTATGCGAAGACGGATGATTGTGCAGAAAAAGGCGATTTGTGATAATATTTCTTCAGAAAAATTCGCAAAAAATTGGCAATTTGATAGCAAATTTCTATATTTGCACATCTAAAAAGAAGTAATAGGAATTATTTATTTCTTTAAATATATTTTTATGAGAAAGTTTACTTATTTATTAACAATGTTGGCTCTCGCTTTAGGTTTTTCTGTTGCGAGAGCCGACGTGGTGGCTCCTTACACCTATGATTTTTCGGGTCTGGGGTCGGAAAAATTGGTGTCGTCGTTTGCCCCTCCGGGTTGGGCGCACTATGTTGACAGGTTTCAAGCCAACTCTTGGAGCACGCCTTCGTTTGTCGAGTACTTCGCTCAGAAAACGGGCGGTTATGGCGATGACGGCGCATGCTTGAAGGTTGGTACTCAAACTCTTTATGATTCTTGGGGCGAGAGCTCGCAGACAATGACCGACATGATTGTGACTCCGGCAATCACCGGAGATGCAAGCATCTACGTGAAGCAGAGCGCTGCTGAAGGTTCGGTGTCATTCTACACCTGCACAGTTGCCTCCGACGGCTCTGTGACTAAGGGTGACAAGTATGAGGTGACTGTTCCTGCTCTCAGCACCGACGCTTGGACAAAGGTGGAGCTTCCTAATGTTGCGGCAGGCACTCGCCTGGGCATCTGTGGCGACCAAGTGTTTCTCGACGAGTTCTCGGCAGCGAGTGCCGATGTCGTTCTGAAAAGGGGAATGACAATCCTTTCGTCGCCTACAATGATTTCTTCGGGCGACCTTTGTGCTGACGCCGACGGAAATGTTCAGGTGCAATTCAAAGCCAAAATCAAAAACTCTGGTGAAGTTCCCTTGGCTGTAGGCGATGAAGGCTACACAGTGTCTTTGTATGACAACTCTGACGGTGTTGCTGTGGGCGAGCCGGTGCCGGTTTCGTTCCCTCTTGCCGTTGGCGAGGAGCAATATCTCGAGGGTACAGTAACTATGGCCGTTACGGAAAACTACCGTCATGGCTTCCATTTGAAAGAAAATATTTCGGGCGTAACGACTTATTTAGGTTGGATAGAGGTGTTCCCTCACGCTCCTGTGTTTACTTTGGAGGACAACTTGTCGCACGTTGTGGAGAACGGCTCTACTGTCGATTTCCAGGTGATGCAGGCAAGCACCAGCAAGGTGCTCGTTATAAGCAATGCCAAGGGCGGCGCTCCGCTGACAATCAACAGCGTAAGCGTTCCTGAAGGATTCTCGTATAAAATCAGTGCTACGGAAAATGGCGAGGCTGCAACATTCCCTTATGAAGTGGCAGCCCTCGGAAAGGCTTATCTCACTGTAACTATGGATGCGTCTGTGGTTGGCAAGCGTTCTGGCAACATTGTAATCACTCCTGCCGACGGTCAGGGCGAGGTATACACTTTGGCTGTGACTGGTGAGATTGTTGACCCGTCGAAGGTTTACATCAACTTCAACGACCAGAAATTCCCTGCCGGCACCTACATCGAACTGTCTTCAGGACAAAAGAAATGGAAAGTGTCTAACTTCTCTTATGGCGAGAACGGATATGCCGCTACAAGTGACGAGGTGGAATTGTCAAAATTCGTGCTTCCGAAAATCCGCTTGGCTGAAGGCGAGCACATGACTTTCGACGCCAACAAGCGCAATGCAACATCGAAGCTCAATGTCTACTATTCTGCAGACCGCAAGAATTGGACTCAGGTGAAAAACATCACCATCGACAATTCCGACGATGCAAACTGCTTCGCTATGGGAACATATCCTGGCGGATACTACGACAACTTCATGTACAAGACGTTCACTCTCGACAACATTCCTGCCGGCGACTGGTATATCGCTTTCGAGGCTGGTTATGCTCGCGTGGACAACATTATCGGTGGTTCATACCTCGACACTCCTGACTACGAGGCTGAACTTGGCAATGTGAAGATTCCGGAAACAGCAATGGTCAACCATGCTTCGACTGTTTCGTTCGACGTCGCTTCTTTCGGTAAGAAAGACATCGAGGAAGGTGTTTGCTCTGCAAAATTCTATATCGGTGAGGACTTGATCGCCGAGAAGGTTCTCCCGGCTATCGCTTCGGGTGAATATGCAAGTGTTGAATTCCAGTTCACTCCGCGCAAGAATGGCGAGTTTACAGCCAAATTGGTTGTCGACGGCGGTGTTCAGATTGAAAGAACAGCAACCATCACTGTTGCCGCTGAGGAAGTGGTAGGCGAGGCTGTTGTCGGCAACTGCACTACAACTGCCAACGACATTCCTTTGCAACTCAACTACTACAACTCGCAGTCGGAAATCATCTATCCTGCCGACATGCTCAACATTCCTGCAGGAACTGAGCTCAAGAGCATCACGTTCCTTGGTTATAAGAACGCTTATAGCAACAAGGAAATCACTTCTAATTTGAAGATCTGGATGGAGAACACTGATGCTACTTCTCCGAAACAAGATGAATGGTATCAGTCGGAGTCGATGACTCAGGTTTATGCCGACACTTATGCTGTAGCGGCTGTCATTGGCAGCAGCAGCGACCATCAGCCTATCATCAAGGTGACGTTCAACACTCCGTTTACCTACACGGGTGGCAACTTGCGCGTGACGGTTATGTCGTCGGCTGAACAGTATTCAACAACCAACTTCGAGGTTGACGGCGACCATGCCGCTCTTGCGGCTATCCGCTACGCCGATGGCGCGCTTTCTGGCACGATGACTTTGAAACCGCTCCCTGTAACGGTGTTCGGTTTCGACAAGGAGGCTTCGGTGTTCAGCGGTGTGGTTACTTCTGCAGCCGACAATGCTGTTGTTGAAGGCGCTGAGGTGAAACTCGTGAGCGACAATGTTGAATATTCTGGCACTACTGATGCTGAAGGTAAGTTCAACTTCATCGTGGTTCAAGACGGTCTCGAATATAATCTGACTGTTTCTAAGGAAGGATTCTTCGCTGATCGCGAGAAAGTGAATATGGGAGGAACTTCTTTTGTTAAGAATGTTGCTTTGAATGTGGCTCAGGGCTTTAACGTGCTGAGCGCCGACATCCCTGAAAACGCTGAGGTAAACAGTGTCTACAAGGTTGTGGCTCGTGTTGAGAACGGCGAGGCTAAAGAGGCTGGCTCTTATAGAGCGGAATTGTGGATGGGCGACGGTGTCGTTGCCACTGCCGAGACTCCGGCTCTTGAGGCAAGCAAGGAATACGACTTCGAATTCTCTGTAATCCCTCACGCTGTCGGAGCTGCCGAGACTTTTGTCAAGTTTACGGCTGAAACTGGCACTGCGGCGAGCGAAACAGTGAATGTGACTGTAAACAAGGAGAAGGGCAACGCTGAAGTAATTGTAGGAACTCCTACGGAAACGGCTACTGCCGGTCCTGCCGACTTCTTCTACAAGTACTCAAAGACGGAGATTATCTATCCGAAATCTCTCATCAATCTGCCTGCAGGTACGAAAATCAACGAAATCCAGTTCTTCGGAACGCACTCTTCCAAGAACATCACATTCTCTGTAGATGCTTGGATTGGAAATGTGGCTGAGGGCACTGCTCTCATGGGCGAAAGCACAGAAGGCTTGACTAAGGTTGCCGACAAGATGACGGTTGACCACAGTGAGGCTGTCACAGCAGAAAACATCAAGAGTGTTGTTACTTTGACATTCCCTGATGGCTTTGTTTATGACGGTGGCGACATCCGCCTCTTCTTGACTTCTGCCGGAACTGCATACAACAGCACATCGTTCGAGGTGGACAAAAATGTAGAGGGTCAGGCTCAACAGGCTAAGAAGGATGATGAGACTCAATTTGCAACGGCGTCATTCAGTGATATCAGCCTTCCTGTGGCTCACTTCGTTGTCAGCCCGTACAAGACGCTGAGCGGTGCGGTTAAGAAC
>OLQN01002115.1_pt1 | contig 13797 bp, 6 predicted proteins | sample 1673181 | NCBI WGS metagenome assembly OLQN01 (sample SAMEA3136763, study PRJEB25190) | human gut metagenome | biome: human gut; feature: human-associated habitat; material: faeces | place: Austria | collected 2013
TGCCGCAGCCGCCGGAGCGGTGCTTAAGCCGTCAGGCGGGAATTGTGCGGTATTGTCTTAAGCATCCATAGAAAATGCCGCCCGGCCTGAAGAGAATTTCAGGCCGGGCGGCTTTGTTTATTATTGAATAATGGAGGTAAAATCAGGTCTGTGTCGAGGTGCGCAGGCCCACCTGGTAGCCAAGCAGGGCGCCGGTCTCGACGGGCTGGCGGCGGGTGACGGCCAACAATTGCTGTGCGGCGCGTTTGCCCAGCAGTTCGGGGTCGAAAGACACCGCCGTGATCTGCGGCGTGCAATCCAGCAGGGCCTCGCCGTCATACAGCGAAGCAATACGGATGTCATCGGGCACTTTCAGGCCCATCTGGCGCACGGTGTTCAGTGCCAGCATAGCCACGTGGTCGTCCATGCATAGCAGGCAGTCCGCCTTGCGTGCCACAGCCTGTTGGATGGCGTCGATGCGCAGATCGTCGGTCTCCAACTCCAAAAAAAGCAGGGTTTCATCGATCTTACAACGGCTGTGCTCGTGCGCCTGGCGGAAGCCCTCGAGACGGGTCTGATTGACGGTGTACAGCATGGAACCGCCCAACAGGGCGATGCGGTGCAGACCTTTCATCAGCAGCAGGTTGGTCATCTCACGGCAGCCGCCCACCTGGTCGTGGTCGACGTAAAGCACCGTGGGGTCGGCCGGGCGGCCGATGGCGATAAAGGGCAGTTTGCTTTGCTGCAGCAATGGGATCAGGGGGTCACGCTCCAGCGAGCGGGCCAGGATGACGCCATCGATCTTGTGGTTGACCAGCAGGCGCTGCATGGGCTGGGACTCCTGCTCACCCACCATGGCCAGCAGCACATCGTAATCGTTGCGGGCCATCACATCGCAGACGGCGGTGATAGTTTTGCGCAGGAATTGACCCTCGAAGTTAGAAAACTGGCGCGAAAACACCAGCGCAACATTATACGACTTTTTGGTGACGAGGCTTTTCGCCATCATGTTCGGGACATAATTTTTCTCACGGGCATAGTCCACCACACGCTGGCGGGTTGCTTCGCTTACACGGCCATTGCCGGACAAAGCACGGGATACCGTCGTTTTTGATACGCCCAGATCCTCTGCCATGCGGGTGATATCCATAATGCCTTCATCCGATTTTTTGCGACGCGGCATCTCAGAATCGACTCCTTGTTCAATGGTGTTTAGGTTAGTATAACATACGCAGTGCGTAGGTTTCAACGGTTTTGGGGTGTTTTGGGAAAAAATTTCGCAATTTTTTCGCAATTTTTATGTGGAATTATGTCTTTTTGTTGTTTTTGATGCGGTTGTACCAGCCGCGCATAGCGGCTACGTCTTCTTCGGTCAGGGTATCGGCGGCAAAGGCGGCACGCTGCGCAAGCGATACCATCGCCTCGATTTCCCCGCCCGAAAGCTCATGTACCTCTTTCAGCAAAAACTGGAGGAACGCCCGCTCGTCCGAGGATGTACCTGCAGGCAGGCCGCGGCGCACCAGTTGCGCATAGATTGCAGCAAAGATCGCCAGCACCCGCTCTGCACAGGGGCGGCGGGTATCCAGCCCCAGCACACGGCGGCGGTGCAGGATAAAAGCAGTTGTAGCTGCAGCCAGCATCACCACCGGCACCGCCAGCAGCCACAGGGCACGGCGCGGGGCGGTGGAAAGCTGCAAGTCCTGCCGGGTATCGGCGCTGTCGGTGTTGGCTGCCGCCCCACTCTCGGCAGGGGTGGTCTCCGGCAGGCTGCTCTTGTAGTCGGCCTTTTCAGCTGTTACCAGCACACCGGGGGTCATCTCCATGGGGGTCCAGCCCTGGCCGTCGATGTAGACCTCGGCCCAGGCATGGGCATTATCGTCCTGCAAAACGGCGTGCCAACTGCCGTCCGCCTGCTGGGTGAACAAGCTTTGCGGCGCAGCATACCCTACCACATAGCGGGCGGGCAGGCCGAAGATGCGGAACATCAGCGTGGCCGCCGAGGCAAACTGCACGCTGTAGCCGGACTTGGACTCGTACAAAAAGTAGTGGATCGGGTCGGTGCCGTCCGGTGCTTGGGAGGCGTTGGTGTCATACCGGCAGTTGGTGTTCAGCCAGGTGCGGATGTAGGCTGCGATGTCGTCCGGGTCGGTCAGCTTTTGCTCTTTGGCGGCCGTTTCGCACTGGGCCTGCAAGTCGTCGTAGCCATCGGGCACGGCGGTGTAGTGGCTGTTGGCGTAGGCCGCGTAGGAGCTCTCCATGCGGTCCAGCACGCTGGGATCACCCTCGGCGCGGGCGGCCAACAGTTCTTTGGCGATGCTGCGCGGATAATACAAAAACACATCATCCTGTGCGGTCTGGCCGTCCGCCGCGCCGTCGCCGTTTAGGGTGTAGTAGTCGTTCCAGTAGGCGTTGTAGGGGGCGTAGGTGTAGGCGTCCCCCGCGTTCAGCCGCTCCACCGTAAGGGATTGCGGCTCGGCGGCGCCATCGTAGGCGGAACGCAAAAACGGCAGGCTGGCAATAGTCAGTCGGGCATCGTCCTCGGTCTTCCAGTTCATGGCGGCGCTGTCAAAGGCGTTTGCATCGGGGGCCTGCCAGGCGGTGCCATCGTAGCTGCCACCGATAAACCCCCGCAGGTAGACGGTTTCCTCAGGCTGGTCACTGGCGGTCAGGGCCAGGTCCTCGACCCCGCGCAGCTGCAAGCCGCCGCCCTGGGCTAAGGCACCATCGGCCACGCCGCCGGCGGCAGCTTCTACATGCAGGTTCAGCCGCCCGCCGCTGACGCGGGGCAGCCAGGTCACAGCGGCGCTTATGGCCGCCGATTCCATCACCTGGGCCGCGGGCTGCAATGCCTGCAGGGGCAAACCTACCACAGGCCGCAGCACAAAGGCGGGCACCAACAGCGCAGCGCATACCAGCGCAGTGGCCGCCGCCGAGCCCTTTTGGATGGCCCGGTGCTGTACCTGATTGCGGCGGCAGGTTTCCGACTCTGCCGCCCCCCACAGGGCACGGCGGCGCACGGCGCGGGAGGCAGCCAGCGCCCCCAGCCAGCCCACGGCCAGCAGCAGCCAACAGGGCGTAGAGACGTTGCTGCCCGCCAGCAGCAGGAACACCGCCGCCGGCAGCAGCAGCAGATTCAACAGCAAAATGTCGGCCCGGCGCAGCGCGGCCAGCGCCAGCAGGCCCGCCAAAGGCAGGGCGGCCAGCGCCAGAAACAGCCCCAGCTGGGCCGGGTTTCCGCCCGCTGTGGCTGCAAGATTTGCGTTAAAACGTTGATTTAAGCTCGCAGCCACGGCAGCGCCAAACTGGCGTGCCCCGGCCAAAAAGCTGCGCTGGCACAAAAACAGCCCCACCAAATAGAAAAGGCTACCAGCCAGCAGGCCCAACCGCTGCACACGCCGGGGCAGCCGCCCAAACAGGCACCACCCGGCGCACCACGCGGCCAGCGCCAGCCACACCCAAACGGGCGGGTGCACGGCAAAGGCCGTCACGGCGGCGGACACCAGCCCAAAGGCCAGCGCCAGCAGCAGACAGAGGTCCACCACCAGCCACAGGGTATCCCGCGCGGGTACGGCGGGGCTGATGAGCACACGGTCCAGAAACACCAGGCCGCTGTCGGCATCGGTGCCGCCGCGTTTGGAAAGCGCCACTGCTTTTTTCTTGGTGGGCGGTGCTTCCCGGTGCAGGGCGGCTTCGGCGGGGAAATCCCCCCACATGTCACCCTCACCCTCGCCGGGGCCGTCACCGCTCCCCTGCCCCGCCATCGTACCGGCGGCCAGCGGTTCACGGATCAACAGCCGGTTCAGCTTGGCACTCAACTTCCAGTGGACTTGTTTCAGCGAGTCCCCTTCGCGGTACTCTCGCACATCGTAGTTGCCGCCCAGCACACTGCGGTCGCTCTCCTGCATGCCGTCGGCGTCAGGGTCGGGCTGGGTGTCGCTGCCCAGGCGGGCACTTTGGGGTAGCACGCACAGGCTTTGTGCGGTCTGCGGCAGGCCGCATTGGGCTTTGAACAGCCCCAGATGGTCCCACAGCGTCACGCTTTGCAGCCGTAATTGCCACACGCCGCTTTTGTTGGCCTGCAGCGTCAACCGCTGCTCAGCGCGGGCCTTGCTGCCCAACATGCCGCTGCAGCGTAAAGTTATGGTATTGCCGCCCCATTCATCGGTGGCCTGCACCAGTGTCAGCAATTGGGGGATGGGCAGCGGGCTGTGGTTGGTCAGCCGCACGGTCAGCACAAAGGGCCGGCCCTGCACGGCAGGCAGGTCAGGCACGATCAGTTCGGCCTCCACCTTGCCGCGCAAGTACCGTACTTCCAGCACCAGCAGCAGGGTCAGCAGCAGGAAAAATCCCAGCAGCCCTACGGCCAGCGGCGCCTGTGTCAGCACCGCAGCGGCAAACAGCAGCACCAGGCCCAGCGCCCAGCACAGTTTACCTGCCATGGCGGTCGGCCTTTTCCGGGCGGGGACGCGGCACGGTGCGCAGCAGATCGTCGATGACCACATCCACCGTCTCGCCGCCCGCCTTGGCCTGGTCGGTCAGCATCAGGCGGTGGCGGGCCACATCGGCAAACACAGTGGTCACATCCTGCGGAGCAACAAAATCCCGCCCCGCCAAATAAGCTGCCGCCCGCGCCATGCCAGCCAGCGCCAGCGACGCACGGGGGCTGAGCCCCAGCGCCAGGCGCGGTTCCTTGCGGCTGGCCTGTGCCAGATCCACGATATAGCGATACATCAGCTCATGGATAAACACTCCTGCCACCTCTTTTTGCATGGCCAGCAGGTCGGCCTGGTTGGCCACGGGGTGCACCTGTTCCAGCAGGGTGCGCTGGCCGCGGCCCGCCAGCATCTGCATCTCGGCCTCGGTGTCCGGGTAGCCCATGACAACGCACACGGTAAAACGGTCCAACTGGGACTGCGGCAGCATCTGCGTACCGGCAGCGCCCACGGGGTTTTCGGTGGCAATAACGGTAAAGGGCGCGGGCACGGGGTGGGTCACGCCGTCCACGGTGACGGTGCCCTCCTCCATGACCTCCAACAGCGCCGACTGGGTTCGGCTCGAGGTACGGTTGATCTCATCACCCAAAAACAGGTTGCACATTACGCTGCCGGGGTGGTACGCCAGCCGCCCGGTCTCCTTCTGGAACACGGTAAAGCCCACAATGTCCGAGGGCAGCACGTCCGGGGTAAACTGCACGCGGCTCTCGTTCAGCTCCAGCGCGCGGGCAAAGGCCAGCGCCAGCGTCGTTTTGCCCACACCGGGGATGTCCTCGATCAGCACATGGCCGCCCGCCAGCATGGCCATCCAGATGGTGCGGATGGTCTGCGGCTTGCCAAACACGGCTTTGGAAACTTCCGCCGCTACGTCAGCGGCCTTTTGGTTGTATTGCATGGTCATTCCTCCCGGTGTTTTTGCCAGATCGCCAGCACGCCGACACAGGCGGCAATAAAGACGAACCCGGCCCAAAGGGCGTTGTTTTCCAGCCAGATCATCAGGTTGGAGACCGCGCTGCCTTCGGATTCTGTGCTGCCCTCCTGCGGCAGCGGGGTGATGCTTTGGGGTTCCACCTCAGCGATAGACGTTGTACCGTCTGTTTCCATCGTCACCTGCCGGGGCGAGGCATCCCAGGTGGCCTCGCTTTCCTGCAGGTCGGTGTCCTTATCGGTCACGGCGGCATCGGGGTCGCGTTCGGCTATCACAAGGTAGCGCTGGTAATTCTGGGTGTAGGGGTGGCAGGTGGAAAGCGTCAGCAGATCCCGCCCCGGCTGGATCAGCACCGAGGAAATATCCGCAGGGTCGATGATCTTCAGCTCTGCCACGCGGTAAATTAAAGTGTCCCACGGGGTGGTCAGCTGGATCTTGTCCCCCACTTGGATCTGCTGCACGTTGCGCAGCATTTCCGCGCCATAATAGCCGCGGTGGGCGGCCAGCACGGTGTTGGTGTTTTCGCCGCCCAGCGGCATCGAGGTCTGCCCCAGCAGCGCCGCGCCCTTGGCCATATTTTCCCGGCTGGCGCCCAGGTAAACGGGCAGTTCCAGATCCAGCCGCGGGATCCACAGCATGGCGAGGACCTCCTCGTCATAGCCGTAATCGGTCAGATCCAGCGGCGGGTTCTCGTAGGCGAAGGCGTCGGTCAGGCCGCTTTGGCCGTCGGCGTAAATCTGCGCGTTGTAGGCCTGCATGGCGGCGTACAGTTCCGGGTAGGGGCGGCTTTCCTCGGCGGTTTGGCTGGCGCTGTCAGTGTTTGCCGCATCGGCGGCGGTGGCTGTGTTGGCGGCAAACTGCTGTGCCGTTTTGCTGTTGCGCTGGCGGGTCAGCCAATCAGCGGCGGTAGGCTGCAGCATCATGGCAAGGCCCAGCAGAATGGCCAGCCACGCGCCGATTTTTACAAGCAGACGCCGCATTTAGTCGTCCTCCTCCCGTTTTTTGCAGCGATGCAGCAGCAGAAGCAGCAGCAGTGCTTCGCCGCCAATAATCACGCTGCCGGTCACCGAGATCCACGGCCAGGCATCCACGATGCGCTTGACCACCGTGCCGGTGTGCAGGGCCTGATATTGCACGACCTGCGGGGTATCGCCGGTTTCTTCCTCTCCATTATATGGCACGCGGGTGCCGCGCACAAGCATGCGGTGGGTATTTATGGCGTAGGGCGTGCAGGTCACCAGGGTGCAGTAGTCCTGCCCCTGCACGATCGTAAGGTCATCGGTCTCCTCGGGCAGAACGACCTTGACCTGGTCGACCTGGTAGGCCAGCACCTCGTCCATGATGTGCAGATAAAATTTGTCGCCCTCTTGTAATTTGTCCAGGTCGGTAAACAGCACAGCCTCGGCCAGGCCGCGATGCCCGGTCAGCACGCTGTGGGTGCTTTCTCCGCCCAGCGGGTAGCTGGAGCCTTCCAGATGGCCGACGCCTTTCAGCAGGACGTCGTCGCTGGTGCCCTCGTAAATGGGCAGATTGACGTCGATTTTCGGGATAGTGATGTAGCCAAGGCTCTCCCCCACGTCGATCAGGTCCACATAGCTGGTGCCGGTGTCCTCGGCTTCTCCGGCGGCATCGCGGTCCAGCGCGCTGCCCAGCTGCTGGTTGTAGCGGCGGGCGGCTTCTTTGGCGGCGTCCAGCTTTTCGGTGTCCATGCTCTGCACGGTCTCATCGTAATTTTGGATAGCCGTACTGGCGTGGCGCTGGGCCACCATGTTGCTGATGACCGGGTAGGACGCCACGCCGATGCCCGACAGGATCATCAGCGCCGCAAAGCCCAATTTCAGTCTGGTGGAGGTATCCATGGCAGTGTCCTTTCAAAAAAGTGTACGGTACCGTATAACACACCATAGGGGAAGAGCCAAAACGGCCCTTCCCCTTTAGGTAGTTTGTAAGTTGTTTAAGTTGTTTGGTTCAGGGGATGCAAATCAGACATTGCCCTTCTTCTTTTTGATGCTCATCAGCACGCCGACACCGCCAACAACCAGCAGTGCACCAATGCCGCTGAACAGCAGGGTGCCGAAACCACCGGTGGTGGGCAGGTTGAAGCCCTTGCGGTTGATGATGGTAGTCAGAGTATAGCCATTTTTAGGGGCATCTTTCGTTCCACCAAAGTACTCTTCATACAGGGTCTCTTTATGATGAACCAGCTTGTCATCAACATAGTCATCTTTTGCAGTCCAACTCTTGAAGTACGATACCTGAATCGTAACTTTAACAGGACCGCTCAGCAGATTATAGCCATTTACGGTTGCTGTTTCAACCAGATAATAAGTACCATTGGCCAGGCCATCTACTTTGGCTTCACCTTTAGCATCAGTTACCAAATCGTATTTGGTATCATCTTTTTTCTTATCATCAATTACAACTTTGACGAAATCTTTATTTGCGTCTTCATCAGTAATACCGATTGTAGAACCCTTGACCGCACCATCCGTACCGGCTGCAGCTTCTTTATAAACGTTGAATTTAACATTCGGGAGCCGCTTGCCATTTTTGCTTTCACCGTGCTTTTCAACATGAATGCTGAAAGTGTAAACAACGGCACCGTCTTCAATTTCGCTGGTATCCGGCTTAATTTTGCCGTCTGCATCAATCTTGTTAGAATACTTCAGATTGATCGTGTTCTTGTTGCCATTGACGGTCATATCCGCACCCTTAAGCAGTGTTGCGGTATAAGTAATAGTAAATGTATCACCGTCACCAACCAACGCTTTCAAAGCATCCTGTGTAAACGATGCAGTGAAACCTTTTCCGCCGTTAGCATTGTCCTCAGTGTCATATTTAATCGCCACACCATTGGGAACTTCTGTACCAGTAGGACTAATTGTAACATTTTTGTCTTCCAAATGTTCCGGGGTATCCTTGACTTCAAAGACAAAATCCGTATCATTTGTAACTGCTGCATTCAGCAGCGCCTGTGGCACTTTTACCGTTATTTTATAGGGAATCTCATCGCCAACGCTGTAGTCGGATGCTTTAACGTAATCATCGTCACTCTCGTTAGTCTTAACACGGCCCTTAACTTTCTTCTCAACATCGGGGCGCGGGTCAACAACGGTCAAGGTCAAGTTTGCATCTGCCGTGCCCGTTGCTTCAACTTTACCATCTTCAGTAAATTTAAATTCTTGGCTATTCTCGCCTTTTACTTCAAAGTAATGCGGAGTCTGGTCAACAATATATGCGCGGTTCACATCGCTAACATCCTGCTCAACAAAGCAGTAATAACCCTGGGAAAGACCACTAATCTCAATCTTACCCTGAGCATTTGTCGCCAGCTTATCAGCAAACGAAGTGCCAGTGTTATCACCCTTAGAAGTAGACGATGCCGTAATTTCCGTCCAAGTTTTATCTGCAACACTCGTGGTCTTATACTTGGTTACGTCACCAGCGCCAGTAAATTTGAACAGCTTAAACGTAACACCAACAAGATTGTTAGCTCCCGGCTCGCCGTTGCCAATCTGGCCTTTCTTTTCCAGCGTAATATCGCCATAGTTCGTCTTATTTTTCGGGTATACATGAACATCATACAGCCAGTCAGCCTGCTTATTGTCCGTAGCAACACGGGTCATAGGCACAGACACCAGAAACGGATCGCACGGAGTAGTAACCTGGTCCGGAGAATCCGTTTCAATGACCAGATACATGCCCAGAGGAAGATCTACCTCTCGACCATCAACCGTAACTTTATCAAAAACAGCCTCACCGTTTTGGTCAGTACGCTTTTTGCCGACTTCCTTAAGGTTTGCAGTCAACTTGTAATCGCCAGTAGTTTCATCCTTGGTTGCATACTGTTTCCAGTCCAGCGATACAGTATTCTCGGTCTTACCGTTATAATATGCTTTCAAATCATCCGCATTCATTACCTCATACAAGGTAAATTCCGCATCTTTTAGAGGCGATGGGTCAATTTGCGTTCCATTTTCACCATTCTTATGCGGCAACTGGGAAGCATCATTTTCACCTGTTGCAGCTTCTCCATTTTGGCTATTCCATTCATATTTATGAATCGTAATGGAACCATGATCCTGCGACCACATAGGCTTTGCAGCTGCTACAGTGTTATCGCCTTCCGCTGCGGAGGCGGGCAGGGCGAACAGGCTGAGGGCCATGACGGCGCTTAACAGGCCTGTCAAGAATCTGCTTTTCTTTTTCATGACTTTACCTCTCTTCATTTGTTTATGGTTTGTGTTTATGGTTTGCATTGGGGAACAATTAACGTGTCCGTCCCCCTTTCTTGTTGTAACGGAATACCAGTATCAACAACCCCGCCACTGCCAGCGGCAGCCCGATCAGCAGCCACAAGCTAGGCGCATCCGCACCCGTATGCGGCAGCGCAGGTGTCTTCCTGTTCAACACCGTCAACGTCAGCGTATAACTGCCGTCGAGGTTTGGCTTAAAGATATCGCTATTTGCATTGACACTATTCAGCTTGCATTCATGATCTTTGGTAAACTCAATCTGAATAGGCCCTGACAACAGGTTGTACTCATCCGCCGCCTTGATCTCGGTCAGCTGGTAAATACCTGCCTCCAGCTCCGTAAAGCCTTCGACAGACTTGCCATCTTTCGTTACCAAAAGGTTACCGTTGGCATCCGTTGTACCGGTTATCGCCGGGAACGTATCATCCACAACCAAGTTATTGTCCGTAGCTTTCAGCTTTTCCAGCTTAAACTCAACGTCCTTCAACTTGATGTTGGTTTTCTCCGCGTCTGCCTTGATAACTTTCAGGTTAAACCTTGGGTCTTGCAGCTTATTGGTCAGGGTCAGCGTTTTGTCGTCCGAACCGCCTGTGACGGTGGTATTGAGAACCTCGTACTTCTTGCCATCGATCCGAATCACATCGTCAGCCGCGCCGCCGTGCCAATCTCCCTCTCCCGTCGCGCTTTCCAGCACGCGGTAGGTGTAAGGTGTCTGGTCTGTCCCTGTCTTGCTCGCACCGTACTTGTCCAACCCGGTAAACTGTGTGGTCCAGCCATTGTAATCTGTGGGTTTCTTCAGCTCTACGATTTTAACCGTCTGCCAGCTGTCTGGCTTTTCCGGTGTTTCGGTGCGCTGCAGTTGCAGGTAAATGGCGTTGGGCAGGTCGGCTTGCGGAATGTCCGTCTCACCGTCCTGCTTTTTCCACTCTTTTTTGACCGTTATGTCAATCAGTTTGCGGGTGGTGTTGACAAACGTTGCCTTTGCAGCTTTCTCATCGCCCTCCGCAATGGTGCCGTACGCCATGCCGTCGGAAACAGCGCCGTCTGCGATGCCCTCGATGGTCACTTTTTGCAGGCTTGTGCCCTTCTGCGGTTTTTCCGACACAACAAACCGTGTACCGACAGGGATTTTGTCGATCTCGATCTCGCCGTAGCACCCGTCATCGTGTTGTCGCACCTTGCAGATGTACTCTTTCTCCAGGTTTGTGCCGCCGAGGCTTTGGCCGCCGACATCGCCGAATCGGACGGTAAAGGTAAATTCTTGGTTTTCCAGTGTCTCGCCCTCGCCGCCGACGAGGACCTTGCGTATAACCAGCTTGCCTGTCTTGACCTTGTTGTTGAAAACCACTTTCAGCTTGGTCAGCTCGTCCTCAGCGGCATTGTCGCTGTAAGAGCGAAAAACCAGCGTGTTAGCGTTCTTCGGCTTTTGGGCCGTCTCGTACTTGTTCAGGGTTACGTGTCCGTCTTGGGGTTCTGCAACCACCTTTTCCGTTCGGCCATCGTCCGGGGCGGTGGTGCCGACGTTTTGCAACGTGTCAACCTTGCCCGTAACAAAGTCATCATTGCCGCCTACACTTGTAACAGGTACGCCGTTTTCGTATACCGTCCAGCTTGGCTCGTACAGGTCGGTGTCGATCTCCTCTTTCAGGGCTATGTAGCTGCCGCGGCGGAACTGGTCATTAAAGGTAGCGGTCTCACCGGCCTGCAGCAGGAAGTCGCCGTTTTCATCCACAACGTCGCCGTTGCCAAGGTTGGAGGAAAACACCGCATAGGCCGCGTTTTTCAGCTCACCGGTTTCGGCAGAGCCATAGTCCGGGATGTTGTACTGCGCGGTGGTAAAGCCTGTTTGTGGAGGCAGGGTCGGCGCACTGCTGAATGTAAAGTTGCGCAGGTAAATGCTGCGCGCATAGTTATCGCCCACCGTTATGCTTTTTAGCTTCGTTTTGTCGAAACCCTTGGCTAGTTCCAGGGAGTTCAACATCATCCGCACGGTGTACCACTGCCCAGGGTGCAGCGCGGTTGCCGCGCCGTAGACATCGCTGCTTTGCAGCCCCTTGGTGCCAAGGCAGCCCATTTGCTTGCTGCCTGTGTCGTCCCAAAGTTCCACATACAGGTTGCTCAGGGCGCAGGTCTCGCTCTGGTCGCCCACCACATAGACATCAAAGGTCAGGTAGCTGTACTGACTTATATCTTGGACGCCGTCCAACGTCAATGTGCCGCGGCGATCGGCGCGGTGTTCGCTGGTTGGGTCAGCTTTATCCGATTCCCACAGCACAGCGCTGCCTTGGTCTTTGTCTACTTCCTTCGGCAGGGACGACTCATAGCGTAATAGTCCCGTGGCCGAACTGTATACGTTGTCCGGAAGTTTGTAGGTATCGATTTTCGGGGTGTAAGCAGGTGCCGTTCCGTAGTGGGTAGCCAGATTTTGGATGTTGAAGGTGAAAATTTTCTGGTTTAGGAAACTTGCTTGGAACAGCGGGTTCACGTCCGAAACATCGACCTTCTTTTCGACCTGCAATTCGTTATGGTCGGGGAAGTTGAACGCCAGCGCCATGTTGGACTCCCACATGCCGCGCTCCATGTAGTACATGGTCAGGGTGTGGGTGGGTTTGTCTTGCAGGGTTTTCGGTTTTTCGGTCCCATTTTCGGTCTTATACCGGAAGATGTAATCTTTTTTGTTGAATGTTACGGTTTTTTGGCTGTTTTGTTCCAGGGGTTTATAAACCCGACCGCCTGCCTTGGCGTCGCTGACCCAGGATGTGACTGTGTTTTTGCCTTGGCCGTCTGAACCAAATTCCAGCAGACCGGCCGCCCGGTCGTGCGCACCGCCGACATCCAGCACCAACTCGCCGTCAATGTAGACCCACACGTCATCGTCGCCGGAGAAGAAAAACTGGATGGGGACTTCAATAACATTGCCTTTGTCATCTTTCCCCACAACCAATTTACCGTCTTCTGTAAGCGTAAAGTCAAATTGCAGCTTGGCGCCAAAGCCGTAGTTGTATTGGGGGGCACTGCCGGTAACTGTTTGGTTAAACGGGAAGAATCCAAACTTTTTGTCCGGAGGTCCGTTCGTTCCGTTGCCGGCATCACGGTTAAGTGAGGCATTGTTTGTGCCTTTCCCCGCCAGATAGTAGCTTTGGAGGGCGCTGTCCTGTTTGAGGTACAGCGAGGTTTCGTTGCTGTCAAAGTACCAATATTTGGCATCGGTTGCGGACGGATGTTCAGGATCTTTCGCAAAAACGGCTTTTTTCTTAAGCGGGAAAGAAACATTCTCGTACACCTTGCCCAGCACGGTGTTAAAGGCGTTTTTGCCTTGCAGGAAGTCTTTGTTAAAGTGCGGGTCGGGCAGCGCAGTGCCGTTTTGTTCATCTTTGCGTTTTAACAGCGGCAGCCCGTCTTTCGTGCTGTCAGAGGTCTTGTCTTCCACAAGACCTTGGAAGGTTTTGTCGTAGTTATTCTGGCCGTTTTCGCCCTCTTTACCATTGATATCCAGTACCGAGTTGTTCACGGCCATAAACTTTTTGTAATCTGGGCTATTTACCTCACCCCAGCCGTATAGCAGCCCCATATCCTTGGCAACGTTTGAAAAGGGGTTCGGCCAATTATTTACTGACGGTTGGAAATGCCCGGTATAAAGCGGGTATAGGACATTGCCGTTTGCCTCGTAAGCACTGCTTAGTGCACGGTTGAACTGCTCAAAAGTGACGTACCCACGCTGGGAACTTGTATCACCGTACGGGTAATCGTCGCGGTTAAAGCCGTTCAGCTCGTAGTCGGTGTAGTAATCGTACAGGGTACTTGTGATATACTTTGTGCCCGACTCTTGCGTAAACGTTTCGTTGCTTGCAATATCCACAACGGGGTTGTTTTTGCCGCTTTCGGCATCGCGGATAGAGTCTTTCTCTCCCCAGTAGCCGTCACGGCTTTCGTTCGAGTAGGCCGTCGGGTCGCCGTCGTCGGCAAAGAAGCAGGGTTCTTGCAGGGTTGGGGGGATTTGTGCCGTGCTGTACTGTTTGGTCTTGTTGTATGCGGGGGCGTCTGGTTTGTCCGTTGTGCAGAATTGCACCGCGGTGTAAGTGCCCTCAGGAATTTTGCAAGACCACAGCTTGCATTTGGCGGGGGTGTCGGGGGCGGGGTC
>OLQN01002123.1_pt1 | contig 13779 bp, 13 predicted proteins | sample 1673181 | NCBI WGS metagenome assembly OLQN01 (sample SAMEA3136763, study PRJEB25190) | human gut metagenome | biome: human gut; feature: human-associated habitat; material: faeces | place: Austria | collected 2013
GAGCGTTGCGCCGGCGAGTGAGTAATACACATTGTCCAAATGCGTCCCTCCTGAAAAACTTTTCACCCTCCCAACACACTAAATAGCAAAGTAATTAAGTACATCATACCACGATCTATCGAAAATATCTATAAATCATAAAAATAATCCCACATAATCAATTAGAGATTTCTGACAAAAAATGCTAGAATAAAGGAAAGATTTGACAGTTGTCTAAGGAGGAAAGAGTATGAAAGAAATATTGTCAAAGAAAGAGACACCTGTGATCATCGGAGCAGGTGTCATCATTGGAATTATTGCAGTTGCCCTGGTATATTTCGGAAACCCTGCAAATATGGGATTTTGTATTGCCTGTTTTCTGCGTGATACCACAGGCGCACTTGGTTTTCACAGTGCAGCAGCAGTACAGTACATCCGCCCGGAAATTGTAGGGCTGGTACTTGGCTCCTGCATTCTTGCCCTTGTAACCAAAGAATTTAAGCCAAGAGGCGGCTCCGCACCTGTTACCCGTTTTGTGATCGGAATGTTCGTTATGATCGGCTGCCTGATGTTCCTGGGATGCCCATTCCGTATGATCCTTCGTCTGGCTGGCGGCGACTTCAACGCCATCTCTGGTTTGATCGGATTTATTGCGGGAATCCTTGCCGGAGTATTTTTCCTGAAAAAAGGCTATACTCTGAAACGTTCCTATAAAATGCAGATTATTGAAGGCAGTATTTTTCCAGTAGTGGAAATCGGAATCCTTCTGCTTCTCATTGCCGCACCTGCATTTATCCATTTCACAGAAGCGGATGGCGGTCCTGGTGCAAAACATGCTGCAATCGCTATTTCCCTGATCGCAGGACTTCTGGTAGGTGCACTTGCACAGAGAACCCGCCTGTGTATGGTTGGAGGAATTCGTGACGTGGTACTGTTTGGTGAGTGGAAGCTGCTTCTTGGATTTATTGCAATTCTGGTAAGTGCGTTGATCGGAAACATGATCCTGGGATATTTTAATCCAGGATTTGCAGGACAACCTGTCGCACATACAGATGGTCTTTGGAATGCACTTGGAATGGCGCTTGCAGGATTTGGCTGTGTCCTTCTTGGAGGCTGTCCTCTTCGCCAGTTGGTATTGGCCGGTGAAGGAAATACAGACTCTGCAATTACCGTATTTGGCCTGATGGCAGGTGCAGCTGTGGCACATAACTTTGGACTTGCTTCTTCTGGAGAGGGTCCTACTGCAAATGGAAAAATTGCGGTAATTATTGGTTTTGTAGTGTTGATGGTGATTGCGATAGTGAATTCTATGAGAAAAAGAGAAGCGTGAAAATCGTAAGAAACCTGCTTCGCAAAGCATGATTTCTGTGTATCGCGAAGCGTATTGTTGTGAACAGCAACGATGAACAGGCTTTGGCGCATTATAGAATAGGAAAAGGAGATTTCATCTATGAAAACAATCGATGCAAGAGGTCTTTCCTGTCCGGAACCAGTGATCCAGACCAAGAACGCACTGGCATCCGGTGAGAAAGCATACACAGTAATGGTAGATAATGTAACGGCTAAAGAGAATGTATCCCGTTTTGCCCTGCATCAGGGATATCAGGTATCTGTAAAAGAGGACGGCGAAGACTTCATCCTCACCCTGGAGAAATAATGGGAGACTACATAGCCACATTTTTTTCCCATTTCGGGGCAATGGCGTTTAAGAAAAAATGTGAGAAAGAAGGCTATCCGGCAGTGATCATGCCGGTGCCAAGAAATTTAAGCTCTTCCTGCGGAACCTGTGTGAAATTTACAGGTTTCCCGGAAACGGCAGAAACCTGGCACTCTGACGAACTGGAGCAGCTGGCAGAAATACTTGAAAATGGAAATTTTCAGGTCATATGGCATAGTTGAGATGGAAAGAGAATCGGCATTAACAGCGGTTCTCTTTTTACTTTTATTCCATTGGGCTACGTTGCATATGGTCTCTGGTTTTGTTAAAATAAAATCATTGAGAATAGAGACAACAGGGGAAGAACATGAGTTTAGGAGGTGCACAGATGAAAGCAGAGAAGTCCAATTATGAGCAGGTAATCGAGAACTGGAGGAGAAAATTTCTGGAGATGGATCAGGTGGCACTGATTCGGAAATTTGATTTAGAGGCAGATGATGAGGCTTTATATATTACATATTTTTCCAGAAAACTGCGGATTGATAGAAAGAATGGAGTAATCACAGATCAGGGGGTGCGTCCCGGGTTTGATACGGTGATGAATATTTATAATACCTTTTATTATGCGGCAGAGCATCCTGTGGCATCCGGGAATTTGGTGGCATTCCGGCAGGTAAAACGTGTCTATCCATTTGAGGCGGCATATCGGAGAACAATTATTTTCAGGCTTCAGAAGACTTTTTCCGGCAAGACAGCAGAATTGAAAAAAGCATGCGAGATTCTGGGAGGCACACCGTTGCCTCAGGGAGATGTAGGCTATGTGCTCCCGGTATTTCCGTTTCTTAACATAGCAGTATTATTCTGGGACAAAGACGAGGAGTTTGATGCTCAGGCGAATATGCTTTTTGATTCGGAAATTACAGAGTTTATGCATGAAGAGAATGTGGTATGTGTGGCTGCGGATGCGGTATATTATCTGACCCGTGCGGCAGGATTGCCATCCGGGAAAATATATGTGGAATGATTTTTTTGTTGTTTTCTATAAAATAAAGTTTATAGCATGAACTTAGCAAAACACACAAAAAACAAAAAAGTTTATTGTGTAAATTTTAAAATTGTAAAATATTGACAAAATACAAAAAATATCGTATTATAAAACCACGAAAAAGATGTAAGCGCGTACATTACAATAAAAAATAAGTTTAAGCAATGAACAAAAAGGAGGAACAAGATGAAGAAAAAATGGATTTCAATTATGTTACTTGCATCATTAGTTGGTTCTAGCTTATCAGCAACGGCAGTTGCCACATATGCAGAAGATCATGATCCGGTGACGTTAACGTTTTGGGGATGGACGGCCAGTGATTTTGAGTCTAAAAGTATTCAGGATGGCTTAGAGGCATTTCAGGAAAAGTACCCATGGATTACAGTTGAGTACATGACAGTGCCATCTGCTGATTACCATACAAAATTAAAAACTGCATTAGCATCAGGAAGTGGACCGGATGTATTTTATTTGGATGCTACACAATGTACGGATTTCGTAAAGGCAAACCTTCTTATGGATATCACAGATATTGCCAGTGATTTTACGAAGAACATGACTGATGCATCTCTTCAGAAAGTAAGTATGACAGATGCGGATGGAAATACGCATGTATATGGACTTGATATTTGTAATGTTGGACCTGTGATTTTCTATAACAAAGATCTTTTCAAGGAAGCCGGCGTGGATCCGATGCCTACCGAGTGGGATAAGAGATGGACATGGGATGAATTTGTTGAAAATATGAAAAAACTTACAAAAGTAAGTGATGATGGAACAACTACCCAGTATGGAACCTGTAACTGGCAGGAACAGTATTCTCTCTATGTTCTTCAGGAACTTCTGGATCTGAATGGAGCAAACTGGTATAATGAGGATATGACTGCTGCAGAAAATGTGGATAGTGAAGAGTCTAAAGAAGTTATTGAAAATATCAAAGCACTGAGAACGGAATATGGTGTAGCACCGGATCCAACAGCAGCTGGCTCTGATACAAGTAATTCTCCGACTGCAATGTTCCTGACAGGACAGGTTGCTTCTATTGCAATTGGATCTTATGCACTGCAGGAAATTTCACAGTCTGATATTAATTATGGTGTAGGCTTATTCCCAACATTTGGAAAAGACGATGCAGACGCTTTTATGGTTTCCGCTGATATGAAATGTATTAACAGTGCAACTGAACATAGCGAAGAGGCTCTACTGCTTGCAGAATATATGAGTTCACAGGATTTTGGTATTCCGATTTATCAGACTGGTCTCTGGATGCCAAATCAGAAAGCTCTGTATGAAGATGAAAATATTTCCTTATGGTTTAATGAGGATGTTTATCCGGAAGAGTGGAAGAATCTTATCCCGGTATTCTATAATGCAAAGGATAAGCCTACGGATAAATTATCCAATGTTAACAGCATTAATGATGCAGTAGATGAGCAGATGCAGGCATTCTATTATGCGGATCAGGATGCAGATACTACACTGCAGAATATTGAAGATAATATTAATGCGATTTTAGGAAAGTAGTATAATAATTTGATTGAATTGGTTTTGCGGTTTGGAATATTCAAACCGCAAAACTTATAAAGGGCGAGATATGAAAACAAAAAAATTACATAATGATGGAATGTGGGCAATACTTTTTCTTGCGCCTGCAGTAATTGGGCTTTGTGTATTTACTATTTATCCGCTATTTGAATCCTTGCATATCAGTTTCACTTCCTGGGATTTGTTTAGTGATAAAGTATTTGTTGGATTGCAGAATTATATAGATTTTTTTCACGATCCGACTGGAATTAAGGTTTTTATCAATACAGTCGTATTTACTCTTTTGGCAGTTCCAATTCAGCTAGTGATTTCCTTTTTTCTTGCAGTAGCCTTAAATCAGAAGATAAGAGGAATTCGTTTCTTCCGAGGGGCTTACTTTCTTCCCTCTATTGCTTCCATGGTATCAATTTCAATTGTATGGCAGTGGTTGTTTAATACCGATTTCGGTATTATCAATTATGTTATAAAAGCATTTGGTGGAAGTGCTGTCCCATGGTTGACAAGCACACGTTATTCTTTATGGACGATTATTATAGTGAGCTGCTGGAAAGGCATGGGTTACAATATGATGATTTTTCTGGCTGGGTTGCAGGGAGTTCCGTCCAGTTATTATGAAGCAGCAGAAATGGATGGATGTGTAGGTCTATCCAGACTGGTAAGAATTGTTGTTCCGTTGATAAAACCGACTACACTTTATGTAAGTATTACCTGTGTTATAAATTCCATGCAAGTATTTGACCAGGTAATGATAATCACAGGCGGTGGACCTGCAAGGTCGTCTTCTGTAATGGTACAGTATTTATACGAAAATGCGTTTGATTATTATAAGATGGGATATGCCAGTGCGATTGGATGGATTATGGCACTGTTTATCTTTATACTGTCACTGGTACAGTTTAGAACCATGGGAAATGATGACTATAGTATTGAGTAAAAAACCGAGAGAGATGGTACTATTATGAAGAGAAAAAAGAAACAGCAGATGGTTAAGATAATTTCTATTATTGTCTTACTCATTGGTGCAGTGATCATGTTGGTTCCGTTTTTTTGGATGATTTCTACTTCGCTGAAAAATGTTGCAGATGTGTTTAAATATCCGCCAACTTTCTTTGGAAGTGAAATAAAATGGAGCAATTATGCAAGTGTATTTCAGGCAACTGATTTTCTGGGAATGCTGAAAAATACTGTAATCGTAACAGCGGTAGTTGCAGTAGGACAATTGCTGACATCTGCAATGGCGGGCTTTGCTTTTTCTTATTTGAATTTTCGTGGAAGAGAAGTCATATTTAAAGTATTTCTTTTTGCTGTAATGATTCCATTCCATGTAATGCTGATTCCAACTTTTGTTATTATGAGAGATCTGAAACTGCTAAATTCGTTGTGGGCATTGATTTTGCCGTGTATTGTATCACCGTTGGGGGCGTTTATGATGAGGCAAAGTTACATGTCAGTTCCCAGATCATTAGGTGAAGCTGCTTCATTAGACGGTGCTACACCGTGGGGAATCTGGTGGAGGATTTATCTGCCGTTATCTAAGCCTACTTTGGCAACATTAGCTATTTTTTCTTTTATGCAAACATGGAATGATTTTATCAGACCATTGATTTTCCTGAATAGTAATAAGAAGATGACCCTGACATTAGGTTTATATAATATGATGGGTAATTATGCAACAAACTGGGGATTAATGATGGCAGCAGTCATTTTGAGTATTTTACCAGTATTTATTTTCTATCTCAGCTTGCAGGATTTCTTTGTAGAAGGAATTGCAATGGCTGGCTTAAAGGGCTGAAAGGAGTATAAAGAGAATGAATTTTGAAGAAAAGATTAAAGAAGCAACAGAGAATATTTATAGAGTAGCAAATGAAAAAGCAGACAAAGATGTAATAAGACCGGAATATCATTTTCATGCACCAGCACAGTGGATGGATGATCCAAACGGTGTGATTTATTATAAAGGATATTATCATATGATGTATAGCCTGAATCCGGATACAGATAAGTATCGGGCTGGTATGGTGTATAAAACTGGTTCTTCAATCTGGAAAACTTCAGAGCCTGACTGGACTGGAGGAATTACAGTATGGGGACATGCACGCAGCAAAGACTTGCTTCATTGGGAGCATATGCCGGTTGCGCTTTATCCAGAAACTGATAAAGGGGAATTTTATATCTGGTTTGGATGTACGGCAATTAATGATGAAGGAATTCCTGTGGCAATTTATACAAGTATAGGTTATGAAGATCGGAATCCTACAGATTCTGCCATTCAGCATATTTGGTTTGGTGATGATGATCTGATAGAATGGCGCCCGAAAGACGGAGTAAATCCGATTATGACAGAAGATTTACATAATGGGGATAAAATCTGGGAGTGGAGAGACCCATTTCTATTTAGGCAGAATGGAAAAGCATATCTGATCCTTGGAGGAAAAGAAGATATAGCTCAGGGTGGAAAGGCAGCAGTTTTGTTATATGCAGCAAAAAACAAGGCATTTACAGAATGGGAGTATAAGGGGATTTTATTTGAATATCCCGATGAAAAACTGAGGAGCTGTGAGTGCCCTAATATTGTACAGATTGGAGACAAATGGGTACTGCTCGTTTCACCGCATGGTCCAGTACAGTATTTTGTAGGAGATCTGGATGCTGAAAACTGTAGCTTTATCTGGGAAAAAAGAGGATATGCGGACAGAAGCACTCATTTCTATGCAACCAATGTAATCCAGGATGATAAAGAAAGAAAACTGATGTGGGGAGCTATTGAGGGATTTCAGAATACATCAGGATGGAATGGAATCAATTCACTTCCAAGAGTGATCAGTCTGAGTGAAGACTTGACACTGGAGCAGTGTGTTCCAGAGGAATTTGAAGCACTGCGAACAGGAGAAAAAATCAGTGTAGAGGATTCCTTTGTGTTAAAATCAGGAACCTTGGAAATAGAAGTTGAGTTTCCAGAAAGTACTGAAGGATCTGTTGGAATAGGAAATAATGTTGTCACTATAAACAAAGAAAATCTTGAGATTGAGAACCAGAAAATTCCGTTGGAAAAAGGAAAAGGACACAAATTACATATATATGTGGATAAGAGTGTAATGGAAGTATTTATTGATGGACATGAAACTTTTACAGCAATGTTAGTTCCTGTGACTGGGAATGTAGAAGTATCAAAATCAGGAAAAGAAATTAAAGTCAATGTATATGAATTGGATGCGAAAGACTTATATAGCAGATTCTGAGTACATTGGGAAAGGCTGAGAAATGCGTGGACAATATGTAATTGGAATAGATTTTGGTTCGGATTCCGTGAGGGCAATACTGGTTGATACAAAATCAGCACAAACATTACAAACTGCTGTTGCAGAATATCCGAGATGGAAAGAAAAAAAATATTGTGATGATAAGATCAGCCAATATCGTCAACATCCGATGGATTATCTGGAATGTATGGAACAGATTCTGGAGCAGATATTGAAGAAAGAGCCAGATAAAATCAGCAAAGTAGCAGGGATTGCAGTAGATACTACAGGTTCTACAGTGTGCCCGGTAAATGAGAATGGTATTCCGCTTTCTTTGCTAAAGGAATTTGAAGAAGATCCAGATGCAATGTTTTATTTATGGAAAGATCATACAGCTGTAGAAGAAGCAGCTGAAATTAATAAAAAGCTGTCAGAAGGAAAAGTAGATTATACAAAATACCAAGGAGAATATTCAGCAGAATGGTTTTGGGCAAAGATTTTGCATGGAATCAGAAAAAATGAGAAAATAAGAAAAACTGCATATTCCTGGGTGGAACATGTGGATTGGATAACAGGTGTTTTAACAGGAAATATAAAACCTGAGACAATTGCACATTGTAGTTGTGCAGCTGGGCACAAAGCACTATGGAATTCTGAATTTGGTGGACTCCCTGCTAAAGAAACTTTGGAAGAGATAGACCCATATTTGGGAATATTGCATGACAGATATTTACAAAAACCACATTATGCAGGACAGAAAGTTGGAAATTTGTGTTTTGACTGGGCAAGAAAGCTCGGACTTTCAGAAGATGTTGCAGTTGGAATGGGATCCTTTGATGCTCATGCTGGTGCTGTAGGCGTTGGAATTAGGGAAAAAACCATGGTTAAAGTGGTAGGAACTTCTACCGTCGATATGATGATTACGAAAAGAGAAAATGTTTTGGGTAAAGATTCAAAGGCATTTTGTGGTCTGGCTGAAGATTCTATTATTCCTGGATTTCTGGGAGCAGAAGCAGGACAAAGTGCATTTGGAGATACCTATGCGTGGTTGAAAAAAATCCTGATGTGGTCATTGCAGGAAATAAAAATACCAGAACATATCTTATCTCAAGAAAAAATGGAACAAGTACGCGGTTTTGTTGGAGAAGAGCTTTTAAAAAGTCTGGAAAACGAAATACGGGATATGGAAGAAGATGAACTGATTGCACTTGATTGGTTTAATGGAAGAAGATATCCGCATTTAAATGAGAAAATAACAAGTAGTATTGCAGGACTGACATTGGGAACAACGGCTCCGGCAATATATCGGGCATTGGTAGAGGCTACTGTATTTGGAAGCAGAAGAATCTATGATTCCTTGAAGAATCTGGGGATGGAAATTGAAAAGGTGATTTGTGTAGGTGGTATTGCACAGAAATCCTGCTATATTATGCAGATGATGGCAAATGTATTAAACATTCCGATTATGGTTTCAAAAGAAAATCAAAGCTGTGCAAGAGGGGCTGCAATTTATGCCGCAGTGGCTGCCGGGATTTTTGAAAGTATTTTGGAGGCTCAGAACAGTCTTTGTGAGAAGTATGAAGCGAATTATTACCCAAATGAAAGCGAACATTTGCAGATGGAAGCTAAGTACCAGATGTATTGTCATCTTGGAGAGCAAACCGAGCTGGGATTCAGGTGATTTTTGGGAATGAAAGCAAGTGAATAGTAATCATCCTGGTCATTGACTCACAAATGAAAATAGAATACTATGTATTTAAATCAAGTATATAGTGTATAGTACAGGGAACTAGGCTGAAATATTGTCCGGTTTCTAAAAAAAGGCTGGCTGAGAAAGGGTGTAATATGCAGAAGGGCTTAAATAATCAGAAAATACAACAAACAAATCGTTCTCTGATTCTTGAAATGATCATAGACAGAGGAATTGTTACACGTAAAGATATGATTGATATTACTGGTCTTCACAAACCAACAATAACAAATATTGTAAACGAGTTATTGGAAATGAATGTGATTGAGGAATGTGAAGTTCCAAGAAAAGAAGGCCAGAGAAAAGTTGTAGGATTTGCATTGAAAACTCAAAAAATTAAAATTTTATCTGCTAGATGGATGCGAGGTTTTTTTGAGGTGGCTCTTTATACATTGTCTGGAGAAATAATTGATACTGAAGGCTGCTTTGTGAATCCAGAGGAAGATATTGAGTTGACCGCTGAAAAAAATTTAGCAGCAGTGTATCGGTTGATGGAAAGACACCATGCCAGCCATGTTTTGGGAATGTGCATCGGAGTGCCTGGACCATATATTAAAGCAGAGAAAAATCAGGCTCTTGTTGCAGGATATGATAATTTACAAAAAATAGATATTCAGAAATATTTTGAAGATAAATTTCCATTTCCTGTAATAACCGAACATGATGCTCACTTATCTGCGTTTGCAGAATGGAAAAGTATGACTCAGCAAGAGAGAAATAAGTATAACTGTATGTTAGCACTGCAGTCTTTGGGGATTGGAATTGGTGCTGGTGTGATATTAGATGGAAAAATTGTAGAAGGTGCTTTTGGAATTTCCGGAGAAATCGGACAGATGGGAATTCTATTCAGTGGAAAAAAAGAACGAAATGGAGCAAGAGGAAGGTTAGAAAACTATGCTTCCAGTGCGAGTGTAGAGAAATACATACAGACTAGATTGTTTGAATTTCCAGAATCAGCATTGTCTGAGGAAAGCTCTTATAAGCAGATTGTACAGGCCTATTATGATGAAGATCCATTAGCAATATGGGCATTTGATGTGATTGCTTGGCATTTGGCATATGGACTGGCGAACACCATATTTGTAATCAATCCAGGCATTATTATTATTGGTCCTGCCTATCCGAAGTCAAAACGTTTTACAGATAAAGTGAAAGCAGCGTTGAATGATCTTATGGATGAAAGAATTAGCAGCAGAATCGAGATTCGTTATTCAGAGATTGAGAAGGATCCCACTTTGGAGGGCGGATATCGTTATGTTGTGGACATGTTTATTCACAATAGAATGTTATTTGAGCGTGTAAGTGAAATTATGAGCAGACATACTGCAAAAGAAGAATGAAATATAATGATATAACTAAGGGGTAAGTTTTTATAAGAAAGTTTAGAGAATAAAAATATGGATGCTGATAAAAAAAATAAATTATCACATGAGGCTTATAAGATTAGAAAAACTCTTTTGGAAACTATTCAGAATGCTGGATCCGGACATATTGGTGGTTCTATGTCAATTGCCGAAATTCTGTCAGTTTTGTATTTTGAAGAGATGAATGTTGATCCGAAGAACCCTAATATGGCAGAACGAGACCGACTGGTGCTGTCAAAGGGGCATTGTTCTCCTGCTTTATATGCTACATTGGCATTAAAAGGATTTTTCCCTATAGAACATTTGAAAACTTTTCGAAATATAAACAGCAATTTATCTGGTCATGTTGAAATTCATATTCCAGGAGTAGATATGTCATCTGGTTCCTTGGGACAAGGACTTTCTGTTGGATTGGGAATGGCCTTATTTGCAAAGAGTAAAGGATATTCAAACCGGGCATTTGTGATTCTGGGAGATGGAGAGATACAGGAAGGACAAGTGTGGGAGGCTGCAATGGCGGCTGGATATTACAAAGCAGATAATTTGATTGCATTTGTGGATAATAACAAAATTCAGTTGGATGGAAGACTGGATGAGATTATGTCACCATATCCCATTGGAGAGAAGTTTCATGCTTTTGGTTGGAATGTGCTGGAAATTGATGGGCATGATGTTGCACAGATTCACCATGCAGTTAAGCTTGCTTCTGAAATAAAAGGAAAACCAACTGCAATTATCTGTTCAACAGTAAAAGGAAAGGGTGTTTCTGTATTTGAAGATCAGGTTCGTTTTCATGGTGGTCAGCCAAGCGAAGAGGAATGGAAAGTTGCATTTGAAGAAATAAACACCAAGCTTTCTGGAATGGAGGTATAAAGATGGGGGATAGTGTTTCTACTAGAGTTGCTTACGGTAAAGCATTGGCTGAATATGGTGCAGATGAAAACATTTATGTTTTTGATGCGGATTTGAAAAAATGTACCATGACACAGTATTTTGAAGAAAAATATCCGGATCGTTTTTATAATATTGGAATTGCGGAAGCTAATATGGTTGGGATTGCGGCTGGATTTGCAGCTTGTGGAGCTACTGCTTTTGTAAACACTTTTGCAATTTTTGCCACAGGACGAGTGTATGATCAGATAAGGAACAGCGTAGCCTATCCAAGGTTAAACGTAAAAATTGTAGGAAGTCATTCTGGTGTAACAGTTGGAGAAGATGGTGCAACACATCAGGCATTGGAAGATATTAGCCTGATGCGTACAATCCCAGGTATGAAAGTGATTGTACCCTGTGATGGTCATGAAACGAAGTATGCAGTACAGGCAATTTTAAAAGAAACCGGACCATGTTATTTGCGAACCGGAAGGGTTGCTGTTGATACCATTACAGATGATATTCCAGACTATAAATTTGAACTGGGTAAGGGGATTATACTTGCAGAGGGAAATGATGCTACGATTATTGCATGCGGTTTGATGGTACAGGAAGCATTAAAGGCAAAAGAAATTCTGGAAAAAGAAGATATTCATGTGCGGGTTATTGATATGCATACCATTAAACCCATTGATATTGAGTGTATATATAAGGCTGCTGAAGAAACAGGTGCTATTGTTACATGTGAAGAACATAACATAATTGGAGGCTTGGGGAGTGCAGTAGCTGAGGTTCTGGTAAAAGGAGAGATGATGGTTCCACAGGAATTCGTTGGAGTAGAGGATGTATTTGGACATTCAGGTCATCCAGTAGAGCTGTTGGAAAAGTATGGCTTAACATCACATGATATTGTGAAAAAAGTGCATAAAGTAATAAAAAGAAAAACATTCAGGCTGTAAACAGTAATCAAAGTATTAGTCAGGGTTGTATTTATCAGTGTAAAGTGCTACAATGAGAGAGCCTGGGGGGCAGAACTTGCTTCCCAGGCTCTTTATGCGAAAAGTCTGAAGATATCTCTGAGAATTCGGGTGAAATCTCTTGCAAAATGGGGCGTGCAGATTGCAGGAAATTTTTTCAAACAGGCTTCAGGAGGAGAAATTCAGGCAGAAGAAACCGGAGGAAATCTTTCATGAAGAAAGAGAGCTTTAAGCAGGGAATTACAGATGGAATCCCCATTGCCCTGGGGTATCTGGCAGTTTCCTTTACGTTTGGTATGATGGCAGTACAGGGCGGTCTGACTATCTGGCAGGCTGTTCTCATTTCCCTGACCAATCTGACATCAGCAGGACAGTTCGCTGGTCTTGATATTATCATAGCTGGAGGCTCCCTGTGGGAAATAGCACTTACCCAGCTGATCATTAACTTAAGATACTGCCTAATGTCTTTTTCACTTTCTCAGAAATTGCGGCGAGACGAGCCATGGGGGCATCGTTATGCTGTGGCGTTCGGCGTGACAGACGAGATTTTCGGAGTCAGTGCCAGCAAACCGGGGAAAGTCAGTGCGTTTTATAACTACGGTGTTATGAGCGTGGCAATTCCGGGATGGACTCTCGGAACTCTGCTTGGTGCTATTTCCGGAAGTATTCTTCCTGCTTTTATTATGAGTGCACTTGGCGTTGCCATTTACGGAATGTTTCTGGCGGTTATCATACCACCATCAAAAACAAACAGAGCTGTGCTTCTGGTAGTGCTTGGAGCTATGGCTGTGAGCGCATTATTTGCCTGGGTTCCTGTATTATCAAAAGTATCATCCGGATTTGTGATTATTATCACTACAATTCTGGTAGCCGGACTGGCAGCATGGCTTTGTCCGGTGGAAGAAGAGAATGCCAAGGAGGAAGCTCATGAAGCCTGATGTTTATATTTATATCCTGGTTATGGCAGGAGTTACATATTTGATACGAATGCTGCCTCTGGCACTTGCCAAGAAGGAGATTACCAATCCTTTCGTGAAATCTTTCTTATTCTACGTGCCCTACGCCTGCCTGGCAGCCATGACTTTCCCGGCTATCTTGTCAGCAACAGCTAGTGTGATTTCAGCAGTTGTTGGATTTGTTGTGGCGCTGATCGCTGCTTATAAAGAGAAAAGTCTGCTGACCGTAGCGCTCCTGGCCTGTGGTGCAGTATTTATTGTAGAAAGAATAATGGCCTTTGCGGCGTAAGTATTTCATAAGTGCTTACGGTCCGCAAGGGCCATTATTTACTATAGGTGTTGCTATTTAATTGGTTGGTCGTTATCCCGGACGCGATTTCACAATGTATATTCA
>OLQN01002140.1_pt1 | contig 13718 bp, 15 predicted proteins | sample 1673181 | NCBI WGS metagenome assembly OLQN01 (sample SAMEA3136763, study PRJEB25190) | human gut metagenome | biome: human gut; feature: human-associated habitat; material: faeces | place: Austria | collected 2013
CCAGCAGGGTGGCCATGGGCGCCGGTACGGACTTCTCAATGAATGCGTACATGCCCTCGGTGACGTTGGGGACCACGATGCGGCCTGAGCTGTCGGTTTTCTCTGTGGCGATGATCTGGCCGTCCTTTACCACATGGAAGACCGCGTCAGGGAGGGGATCATCAGAATCGTCCAGCTTCAGCAGTTCGATTTTGACGCGGGCGTCATTTTCAAAAACTAAACTGACATCATGCTTGCCATCCCAAACAAATTCCTGTTTGACCTTGTCCGGGTCCGGGCTGAGGGAGTAGCCAGAGGGCGGAGTCACCTCCGTTGCGGTATAGCTGCCAATGGGCATGGTGTCCCAGGGCACGTCGGTCAGGTAGCCGCCTATGCCGGTCGTATATGTGCCCGTAAAACTGTTATCCACACCGTCAATGCGGATAACAGCGCCGGCAAGGCCCTTGGTGGGATCGTCCGCATCCACCTTGCGGATGGTCCCTTCGCTGGTGACCTCGGGCGTGTCCGTGAATGTGACGGTCACGGCCCTGCTGCTACCGTTGGGCAGGGCCACATACTGGGGTCCAGCGTTGTCGATCTGGTATCCTTCCGGTGCCTCCAGTTCCACGATGGAATATGTCGAGGCGTCCAAGCCTTTGAGCGTATAGGTCCCGTCGCTCCCGGTCACGACCTCCTGCTCATAGGTCCCGTTTTCTGAACGCACCATGAACCGTGCTCCAGGGAGCCCCTTGTTGGGATTGGTGGCGTCCACCTTCTTCACGGTCAGGTCGTACTTCTCACGGGTGACGTCCAGGTTCCCAATCATAATGGCCTGCACGTCCTTGGCCTGATGGGAGCTGGTGCTGGAGCCGGTGTATTGGTATTCGTAGACGGTACACTCGCCCCACACGCCCTGCTTGCCCAAATCCAGGATATATTGGGTGCGGTCACGGAAGGACATCCCGTCCAGCAGGTCATCAATACTGGAGTAGCTGGTATGCTCCAGATTGTTGTAGACGCACAGCAGCTCCTCGGCACAGGCGGTGGCTGGATCCGCCAGCAGGCCGGCCTTATAGCGCCAGATGATGGCCTGCACCCAGGCGTTCATGGTCCAGGAATAATCGCTGCCCCACACCTCATCTACGCCCAGGGCGTGAGCCTGGTCGGTGAACACGCCGGTGGTATGGGCGTAGTAGTAGGCCATCATGGTCTGCACGGTAGGGTCGGTGATGGGCTTGGGGTTGCCCCAGGTCTGGCCCTCCAGGGACCAGCCCATGCCTTTCCCGTGCTCGGCGCAGAAGCCGATGGTGCTTTTCTGGTTGTAATCGAAGGTCATCTGATGGAGCCAGCAGGTCCCCAGGCTGGGAGACTCATAGTGGACGCCGTTGTGAGTGCAGTCCTCCATCTTGATGGAGCCGGGGGCGTCTGCCGCCAGCGCGGCGGTGGGCAGCAGACCCAGCATACAGATCAGCACCAGCAGCATGGAGATCATTCGCTTGTATGGGAAACAAATCTTTCGCATACCTTGTTCCTTTCCGAAAAAGGAAAGGCCGGGGGACCATGCTTCCCAACAATAAAAACAGGCTGCGGGGATCTGGTCCCTACGGCCTGTTTCTTTTTCTGCGTTTTAATTTATTGATGCGCGCGGCGCCGGAGTCTCATGCGGATCGCTCCGGCGAAGTGTTTACTGGGGTGTGACCGCCTCCTTTCTGGCTGATATAAAAGATGGCCTCTCGTTTGAGAGGCCATCTGGCTGGTATGCTCATTCATATGGGTTGTGGGTGTTCGGGCAGCCTACGAACAGGTAGCAGTAGGTCACGCCGTCGCGCTCCGTCACGCCCACACCGATGCTGTCACCGTCTGGATCGATCATGGTTTCGAAGTGGCCGGGGGAGCTGATCCAGTTCTCCAGGGCGTGTTGGGCTGCATTCTCCGTGGCTGCGGCGGTGAACACGGTCAGGTTCACACCGAACCCGTAGGGATAGCCGCACGTCAGGGCTGCCTCACATTCCTCTTTCGTGTGATGCCAGCTATACTCCTTGTCGGAGATGCTTTGGGCTGCGTCCATCAGGGCTTCATTGACGGTCAGCTCCGCTGCACCATTCTCCCGGCGCGTCTCGTTGACCAGCCGTACCAGCTCCAACCGCACATCCGACACCTCGCTTTGGTCCGGGCTGCCCCCGGTGGTGGGGGCCTGCGGTGCGTCTGGCCCCACGGTCAGCGTCAGGGCGCCGGTTTCCCCGGCCTGGTTGGAGGCGGTGATCTCCACACTCCCCTCGGCCTTGGCAACGGCCACCCAGCAGCTCATCACCTGTTCCACCGCCACCGTGTCCGGGTCGCTGGAGGTCACCGTGTACGCCGCCCCGCTGGGGCCGATTACAAGGCCGCTCCGTTCCCCCACTTCCAGTACAGCGCCCTTGTAGCTGCTCACCCGGATGGGAGGCGCCTCTGCCGCATGGGCTGCGGTGCCGGCCATCAGGATCCCGATCAGGATGCCTGTGGTCACCATCAGCACGTTCTTTCTTCTGCTCATACCGTTTTCCTCCTCGATGTTATTAGACTTTGCCTTTGCAAGCCCAACATATCAGAAAAGGTTTTGAAAGTCGAGCGGAAAGCGTTCGTGAAAAGGGAGAAATCAGCGTCTATTTTATGATTCGGGAATCAATTGGCCACCGCCACCACTTTCCAGCGGTTGTCCCGCTGATTGCGGACACAGGTGTACATGGTGATTTGGTCGTTGGCGGTGGGATTCAGGCCGGAGGTGTCATTTTCACTGACTTTTTCCACGGAGGACACCTCATAGGTTTTGGTCCCCAGCTTGGTGGTCAGGGTAACCTTGTCCCCGATCTCCAGCGTGTGGAGCTGCCCAAAATGGTTGTTGACGCCCCGGTTGTGCGCTGCCAGCGCGATATTTCCACGCCAAATGGAGGTGTCCTCGAAATGACCGGCTCCTTTGGCCAATGTCTTGCTGTCCGTACCCTCATAGACCTTGACCGTCAGGTCGATGGCCGGGATTTTCAGGGTGGCCAGATACCCGCCCTTGTAGTAGAGATCATCCGTCACCTCCGTGTAGCGGGTAGAGGGGGCGGTCGTGTCGGGGACGGTCACGGAGCCAGTGGGACTTCCGGGCGTTATGACACTTGAGCCGCTCCCATTGACCACCGCCCCGGTGGCAGGAGCGCCGCCGGGGGCCAGGTTAGGCGTGAGATAGCTCCCGGTGTTCCTGGTATCCATGCTGGGTGTCCCAAAACCGGGTGGGATGAGGGCGGCGTTTTTGCTGACGTCCTCATTCTTTCTGGCGCCGCCGTCCGCCGTATGAACTACCTCCACAGAAGTGGGTTTGCCATAGTCCGGACCGTCCGGGGCGTCGATGGTGTACTCCAGCGCGCTGGCCGGCAGGACCAGTCCCGCGGCAAGGCAGAGGGCAAGCATGGCTGTCATGGTTCGTTTCATGGTGTGTTCCTCCCATCAGGCGGACTCGCCGCCATCATCGTCCGCCTCACGGCGGCGCCGGATGAAGACCGCCGCTCCGATCCCCGCGCCCACCAGAGCCACAATGCCGAAGGGGACCAGGACAGCCGCCCAGTTGAACTGGGTGGGGAGCTGGTCCTCCGGGACTGTCACAGGCTGGAGGGGCGTCCCCTCGAAGATAGCCACATACCGTGTCCGATTCAGGGCGATCCGGCTGACCGTCCCGGTGTAGTCTGCCGTTACCGTGTAGCCCTTGACGTAGCTGCTGGTGGCGGAGCCGGTATAGGTGGCCACAGCGGTATAGCGGTCCCCCAGAGCGTAGCCGTCTGAGGTGGCGGTATTGTCTGTCTGCCAGTCGATATCCTTGAGCGTCAGGGTCTTTCCATTCTCCTCAATCGTCTTGGGGATGTACTGGGTATCCTGGCCCGCGAGATTGGGATAGGACCGGGTGGCGCTGATCTCTTTCGTAGAACTGCCATACCCGGCCACCTCCACCCGGACGGTGTCCAGTTGGAGCGTCAGGGTGCCCATGAGTCCGTCATCGGTGACGAATTCACGCTCCTGGGGGAGCAGGTCAAGTACCGAGGCCATGTCCTTGTTCTTACTGGGGAGAGAGACGGTCTCTGTATGCTGCCGTTCCTCATGCTCGGGGAGGTCCTGCTTAAGCAGGTCCGTGAGCGTGTAGCGGAAGCCGTCTTGCTCAAAGTCGGACCGGGGGATGCCGGCAGGATCCTCCTCCGGGGCCAGGTCATAGATCTTCTTCAGCTCCGTACCATCCTCGCTCCGGGTCACCGAGGTTGGATAGCAGACCGCCGCAGTCTCGGCGGCAAGGGCGCTGACCGGCAGGGCCAGGGTCAGCATCAGCGCCGCGGCGCAAAGGCTGAATGCTCGTTTCATGGATGACCACCTCCTTACATACTCTCGCTATTCTGCGTAGACTCGGCCTGGTACTCCTGCTGGCGCTGGGGAAGTTGATACAGGGCCTGCTCATAGGCGTCCAGCACCGCCTGACGGAACTGCTGGCGGAACTCCCTCTCGCTGGGGAAGCAGGCGTCCCGGTACCCGCCGCCTGTGCGGTAATCCGGCATGGAAATGAAGGGCCCGTTCCCCACGTCCACCACCTTCAGGCCCCGGATGGTAAAACAGCCGTTCAGGTTGGCGGAGGCTTCCGCCAGGACCGGGCCGGAGGTATGGATCGCGTAGATGCGTACATTCACCTGGGTGGGCAGGACCTGTAAGCAATGCTCCTCCCGCGAGGAAATGACAGTGTTTTCTTCGTTCATGACAGCACTTCTCCTTTAGATTGTATTCTGGCAGGCGCCCTGTTTCGCGCGCCATTCCAGTCGTTTGTATGCCCAGGGAGTGATCTCCTGGGTTCTGGACCCGCCATCTTGGGTCACGGTATCCACCAGGTACTTGAGAACCAGAGGGTAGTGATAGGTCCGGCCCGCATTGCGGTACCGCCGTCTTAAATCCTCTGGCATAAGCCAGCCCACACCCGCGGCATATATCTGCTTGATCACCGGAGCGATATTCTGTTCACAGGAGGTTTTACAGCGCTCCGAAAGCGGCTTGGGTGCGGGGATGATCTGCCCGCCGTCCAGACAGTATCGGACGTCCAGATGCTCAGCCGCCGCCTGAGCCACTTCAAGCGCCTGCGTTTCATTCCGCCAAAGGGGCTGGACGATGCTGTCCGTCAGGAGGACGTCATACCCTGTCCGGTCAGTAGGAAAGAGCGGCAGGCACCGCACCAGCTGCAGGACCTGCACCCCATTGGACAGTCCAAACTCTTTCACTCTGTCATTGGGCAAACTGTGGTAATGCTCCAGCGCGTCCCGCCAGTTCAGGAACTGGGACAGCCGCCAGCCGGTCACGCCTTTGGGGTCATGCCCCAGCCGGAGATCGTCAATGGTATAAAAAGAAATCCTCATTTTCTTCTTGCTCCTCACTTCATCGTCATATCACCCATAGCTGGGTGCTCACTTTGCGTTTGTTCCATGCCTTTTAATTCCGCCAGTTTCTCCGCGGCCCAGTCCGGCAGAAACTGATCTTTCAGCACGCCCATAAAATCCGCCCGGTTCCAGCGGGTCATCTCCCCATCGCCCAGGCAGGTACAGCGGATGGAACGTCCGATGGCGTGAGGACCGCACCCAAACCGTCGTGGGCGTACCAGAGCATGGCGCCCTCATTCCAATAGGACTCTTTCAAGATGTCGGGAGAGAGGACCAGCACTTTGCCCTCGTAGTCCAGAGAGGAAAAGGAGTCTGGGTGGCAGTGCTCCGGTCCGAAAAGCCCAAGCGCCTGATACGCCTTGCAATACTGTGTGACAAAGCCATCCAGCACTGCCGGATGGCTCTCTACTACAAAATCGCTGTTGTGCCAGTGATCTGAGGGAATGCAAGTTCTCTTGGCCCATTGCTTATTCGCTGGGCTGAAGCGGCCATCCTGATCCTTTTGCTGGATCGTGTTTGACAGTACCCACGCGGTCCTTTTGTATCCATACTTTGCAATGACCTCATCCACACAGCCATTGTTCAGGTGCATCCCATCGAAGTTCTGGCGGATGCTCTCCTCAATGGCCCGCTTACAGGAAATATTGGCCTGGTGGCTGGCCCGCCAGAGCGCCAGTTCCCCCCGTTTCCGAGCCTCATTTGCGGAATAGGGATAGAGATATGTCTCAATCTCCATACACTACGTCTCCCAGAATCAGCCGCTCCTCCAATTCTCCGACACAGATCTCAGCGTCTCTGAACATCTCCAGCACCTCCTCCGGCACATCCCGCAGGTCGTGATCGTAGTCCGCTTCGGAGATGGTCACCGTGTGTTCATCCTCGTCCACGCTGGCGCACAGCTTGGCTTTTTCCGGGATGCCGGCTTCCTCCCGCAGATAGTCCGGCAGCTCCACCTCGTCCCCGCCCCCAAAGGGGCACTCTCCGTCACAGCCATCGCAGTGGCCGCATACTCTTGCCAGATGGACATGCAGGTCCGTGGCCAGCTTCTGGAGGGATCTGGCGGCGCGGAGCAGCTCCATGGCGGTCATGCGCTGCTTGAGCACCACCAGCGTGTCCTCCGAGGCGTGGAGCTCCACCTTGCCGCTGCTCTCAAAGCCAGAGAGCTTCATCGCTGCCGTGGGGATCTGGAGGCCCTTGGAAGTGGTTTCTTTTACAAATTTCATGGTCAGTCTCCTTCATATCAAAATCAAACAGATTCAGTTGGACCGAGGCCCGTTCCCGCTCATGCAGGTCGTAGTTGGCGATGAGCAGCTCGGCAAACTGGCAGTTGGGGTCATACCGCTGGCGGATGTTGTTCAGCCGGGTCACCGGCTCGATCTGGATGCCGGGGGCGTCGTACAGCTCCCGGACAAAGGGATCATCATTATAAGACAGCAGGAATTTCCCCTGAATGGACATCAGAGCATCCCGCAGACGGATGTGGTCTTTCTCTGTAAAGCCGTCCTCTCCGATATTTGAGTAGTAGCCCTCCGTGCAGTGGTAGGGCGGGTCGCAGTAGAACAGGCTCTCCGGCCGGTCGTAGTGCCGGATGAGCTTCTCAAAGTCCTTGTTCTCAATGACCACCCTGGCCAGACGGCGGTGGGCCTGCTCGATGAGCGGGAAATCCGCCCACAGATCGTGGGGCTGATTGCCGAAGCTGGTGAGGGCGGAGGCGTAGCTCTGGCGGATGATCTGGTAAAACCACGCTGCCCTCTGGACCGATGTGGTCCGCTTGTGCCGCAGGGCCAGCCGCGCGCGGTCAAAGTCCTCCCGCGCGTTCAATACGTACCGCAGGGAGCCCATGAGCAGGTCCGGCTTCTCACGCACACAGCGGTACAGATTGGTCAACAGGCCGTTGAAGTCGTTATAGACCTCAAAGTCGTTGCCGGGATTCTTATGGAACAGCACCCAGCCTCCTCCGCCGAAGACCTCAATATACCGCTCATAGTAGAGGGGAAACCGCCTGACCACCTCCTCCCGGAGCGCCTTCTTGCCGCCCACCCAGCTCATAAAGCTGTTCAAGAGCCATCACCCCCTTCCAGTGGGAGGCGGGTCTGGGCGGTGTCGAACACATCCAGCGACCGGGTCAGCCCACGGATCGCCGCGGCGATGCCGCCGATCCGGTGGGTCAGGTGGGCGATGGTAGCCCGCACCTCCTGCTCCGTGGCGGCGCAGAAGTAGCCGCTGCCATTGCTGGCGATGGGAACGCCCTCACGCCGCAGGGCGTTGACCGCGTCCCGCAGCTCCTTTCCCTTGATGCCAAAGGCACACTCCAGCTCCCGGCTGGTGGCGGCGTTGGAGGCGCCCGAATGGTAACGCTCCAGATGCTCTGCCAGCCGTTCCTTCTCCATGCTCGCTCCTTTCCGGGGCTGTCTTCCCGAAAATGGGCGCAAAAAAAGAAGGGGCCGTCGTCCCCATCGGGAAAACGGCCCCTATGTGTTAATAAATTGGTTACTGCTGTTCCATGCTCAGCCCCGCCTCCTCCGGGGTGCCCCAGTCACGGAGAAATTCCAGGTTATTTCTGGTGATGTAGGCGCTTTCGTCGGCGGTCAGGACATAGCCTGCCTCCTCCAGCAGATCCGCCCCATAGCCCTCTAAGTCGATGCAGCCGGAGTCCAGCAGTTCTTCAGATACCCCCGCCTCCAGCAGCTTCCGCCTGCCGAAGTCCTTCAGGCCATCGCGGGGAACCCATTCATAGCAGTGCAGGTTCTGGCTGATGTCCAGGGCAAGACGGAGGTCACGGCAGTGCTCGAACTCCAGCGCAGCGGCAAAGCGTTCCATAAAGTGGGGCATTCCCTGCCCCTGCTCATCCAGAACATAGCCCAGATCGCTCCCGTCATTGACCAGTTCCAAGGCGCTGTCATACTGCTCCATCAGATTTCCCAGCTCCGGCAGGCTGCACCGGACATCCAGCAGCATACAGTTTTCCAGGCTTCTGGTTTTCAACTCATCCAAAGCCAGCGCCACCTCATCAGGCCGGTCGGTCATGGCGGAGTAGTCCGGCAGACGGAGCCACACCCCCTCCGGCACCGCCGAAGAGGCCAGCTTCACCTTCATGCTCCAGCCGTCATCCTCCGGGATGAGTCCCTGGCCGGTGTAGCGAGGTGCGGAGGGGTGTTCGGGGTACTCCACATAGCAGTTTCCTACGAACAGGCCGGGGTGCCGGTCCTCATAGCGGCGGCCCAGCGCCTCCAGGTCCGCATAGTACATGGCGCGTTCCGGCAGATGGCTTTCGTGCCGTAGATAGAAGCTCCCCAGCTGCGCATAGCTCCCCGCGGGGAAGCAGATCTGGTAATCCTCCAGCGAAAGCAGGCAGTTGACCGCGTCCACAGCCACTTCCGGGTCCATGTGTAATATGGCGGTTTGCAGTTCCCAGCCGGTCTTGCCCGCCAACTCCTCCAGCTTCCCGGTCCGCAGGATCGCCGCGGACAGTTGGTACTGTTCCTTAACAGAGAGCGTGTCAAGGCGCTCCATGATCCACCGCTGTTCCTGTTCCATGAGCGGAAGGCTCATCAGGAGATCCCGCTTTTTCTGGATGTCCATCACATCATCTCCATTCCTTGCTCTTCGGCCTGCTTCGGCTCAACAATAGAGAAGCTGCTCCACCGCCCGCAGTGCGGACAGGCCACTGTTCCAGTACAGGCGCCATCGATCTGTTCCTGCGTCACCTCACCCGGTTTTCCGCAGCACTCGTTGATTACAGTGACGAGACTAGCGTGTTCCAGCACCTCCGGCCGGTATTCCCGGTTAAACGGGATGAAGTTGACCCAGCGGGGGTTATCAAAGATGCGGCTGATATGGAGCTGTAGGGCCTTGTGCCGCACAGTTCGGGCGGAATCCTTGGCGTAGTTGTGTCGGCTCTCCCAGTCGGTCAGCGCCTCCAGAAGCTTCTGCTCCCCAGCCTTTTGGATGAGGGCTTCCGCCGCCTGGTACCACACGCCCTTCTCGATCTCACCCAAGCTTGTCTGTACGCCAATCCAGGCGCTGTATTGCTTATCCCGGCCGGCGCCGGTACTGGTTGGGTGGAACACACCATACCGCCATCGGATGTCCTCGAAGCTCAGGTGTTCCATGTCGATCTCGCTCAGTGAGTTGATTTGACCGTTTCGCAATACAATCCCTCCATTTTTGTGCGCTTATGGCTTACATCCCCGTCATCTGGGGACCAGCGAATTCTTCCCTCTGCGGCTTTCCGGTGAAGACTGGAAGCGGCTGTCCGTCTGTTCTGCGGATCAGGCCATACTCGGTGATCGCCCCGTTTCCCTCCTCCAGCATAGTCCTGCCAATTTGGGCGGCCTGGGGCGTCTGGAACAGTTCAGACGGCAGATCCGGGTATTTCTCCCGCGCCATCAGCTCCGCGTAGTCCCAGGTTTCCGCCACCTCGGGGAGCAGTTCATACTGCTCCGCCTCCTCCAGAAGCTGGGCGGCGTCCCCCAGGCTGGGCTGGCCGCTGGCCGCCAGGAGGGCCTTGTATCGGACAAACTCTGCCTCACTCCAGGACCGCTTTTTCTGGGCAAGCTCACGGGCAAACTCATTGACTTGAGCCAGGCCTCCGTCCTCCAGAGCCTCGTCGATGGCATCCCGTAGGGAGGGGATGAGGCACTCTGTGCAGTGAAACGCGCACTCCTCTGCGGAAACGGCCTCCACCGCTTCCACCGCCTGCCAGACGCCCTTGTCTATCGCTGGGAGGTTCAGGATAGCGGTCTTATCATTGTCGTACTGTGGGTCGTTGAAGAAACCCTTGCGGACCTCCAGCACCACTGGGGCCCCGGACCGCTGAAAGTAGGTTGTTTCCCCCGGCTGATATGCGTAGACAGGTCTGATCTCCCCGCCCAGCTCCGCATAGCCCCGTTTGGTGAACACGCCGCCATGATCCTCCTTGTGCTGTTCGCCCAACAGCTTCAGCAGACTGGCACGGAATTCGCTGTCTTCCTCTGTGGTATCCAGCAGGGCCATGGCCTCCTTGGAGAGCATCTCGTTCTCATACAGAAACGCCCCAAGCTCCTGAAGGTTGGAAACTTGAGGCGCCAGACAGCAGGCATCGGTATTGTAGGTCAGGTTGATGAGGTGCTCCAGGGAGACGGGACCCCTGCGACGGCTCCACTCCATTGCCAGCAGAGCTTCCATCCCCGTGTTTTCCTCCGGCGTCAGTGCGGTCAGCCGCTGGGCCAGCAGATTCAGGTCATATAGATTGATGTTCCTGCCGATCATGCCACGTTGAAGCCCGTCATACCCAACATAGAGAAGCTCATTGCCGCAGGATCGGCCATCCTTGATCCGGGCCTTTTGCAAGGCGTCATGGAACTCCGACCAAGTGGCCGGCATCCGCAGGGAGACGGCTGTTTCATAGCCCTTGGGTCCGTTGTTGCGGATCTCCACTTCAAACATCTTCTTAGCCAAGGGTCATTCCTCCCATCGGCTCCTGCTCCGGAGCATTGGAGTGCTCTGTTTGAGGATAGAGATCATTCACCGCCTCCAGTACAGTGTTCAAATCTCTGTTTCGGGCGATGTTCGTCAGATCCTCTGAGTGGCAGTATACCTCGCCGTCTCTGCCTACCGCGCAATGCGTCTTCTGCTTGCCCCGTATCTTCTCCGAAGTCACCTCAAGGCACCCATCCTCAATGATGCGTGTGGAGAATCCCTTTTCCTTCAGACGCTCCGACAGCTTCTCATAAAATTGCTCTGTTGCCTGATCCAGTTCCATTTCACATTCCCCCCATTTGAAGCGCATCCTGCTCGTAGGCTTTCGGGTCGGCGCCGGGAACATCCCATCCCGCAAGGCTTCCGATCTCCATAGCCTGCCGCTGAACAGGACTGACGCCCAGGTTTTCATTCATCTCATCTGCCAGTTCCACATTTCGCTCCTTATCGCCGGTATCCCAGTCCGAGAGATAGTAGCCGCTCTCGCCCCGCTTGATGCAGATGAGCTGGCCGGTGGTTTTCAGGATGGAAAAGCACAGCTCCGGCAGGCCCTCGGCCACCTTGGGGGCAAACCGTTCTTGCTCAGTCTGGATGCTCCAATCATCGCTCTGCCACAGATGGACATATAGCTCGCCGCCGTCCACTTCAATGGGCCGCTGCTCGAAGCCCTCGCCCCAGGCATCCGAAGCCTGTCCGGTGACATATTCTTTGAGCGTATCCAGCTCTTCGGGAGAGAGGGCGCCTGCCACACGGCATTCCGCCACACCCCAGAGCCGGCCATTCCGGCCTTCTGTGGTAAAGACCGCCGACTGAACCTTTTCGTTTACAGCATCATCCTCGCCATACCAGTGCATGAGGCCGCGCTTGGACTCCTCCGGCACACGATTTTTTACCAGGGCTGCCAGGACGCTCCCCTCATGATCCAGGAGCGTGCGGCCGTCCCACTCCTCGCTGTCCTCCGACATGTCCCCCCACTCGTCCCGTTCGTAGAAGTCAGCGGTGAGGGGCATGTACAGCTTCATAGTGGTGGGCTCAGGCGGCAGGACAGTGAAGCTGTCCTCTCCAATGATTAGGGCCAGACCGCTGCCATTGTCCCATTTCACATGGAATTGCCCAGCGTCATCGATGTTTTCCAGTGTGCCCATGGTACCGGACGGCACTGGGTGGTAGGGGTCTTTCATCTCTCTGAGCTTGATCCGGCTCCCTGCGGGGTACTGCTCCCGCAGAAAGGCCAGCCATTCTCTCGGCGGCGTGTTCATAGCGAAATTCCTCCCATTGTCATGCCCTCCTGGGGCGCATTTTCATAATCCTCCAGCGGGCGGGGGTTTTCCTCGCCGTAGAGGTCGTACAGGATATCATCAGCCTGTTTACGGACAGCGGGATCATCCGTCAGCGTTTCATACCGGAATCCGGTAGCGGGATGGTCCGGCAGTTCCTCCCGGATGCACTGGAGGTACGCCTCCGGGTCCGTATAATCCACCTGCTCGCCGCTGGCGAAGGAGACCCGGCCTATCACCGCAGGCTGCTCCGCCAAATTCTGCCGCTGGACACGGAGGTCGAAGGCCGTCAGATATGCCTGATAGTCGCCGGGAACAGGGTTGCATCGCAGACAGTAGCGGTAATTCTCCGTCTCTACGATATAGCCATAGTTGGCCGGCCAGCCGCCCACCTCTCCGCCATGGCCCCAACAATACTTGGTCATGCCGGCCAGATCTTTCAATACACTGGTTCGCAGCTCGTCCACGACCTCTTGTAACTCAGCCTTGAACTCAGGACTGTTCAGTTCCTCGGGACCTCGGGGCCACCAGGTGTGCCAGAACTCTTGTCCCCGGTGGCCGAAGTCCATTCGGACATGTCCAATGCAGCCAAGCCTCTGGTCCTCCTCCGGCGTCATGGCATAAAAAAGGGCCGCTTCATCGAAAGAAGCGGCCTTGATGGTAAATTTTCTATCATCTTGGGGATATTCCAAAGAATGTTCTTCACAAAACTGTTCCAGTGTCATTTCCTCGCCCAACAGGTGGAACGCACTGTTGACCCGGCGTGAAGCCGTTTCCTTCCGCTTAAGGGGGGTGGGGGAGAGTACCGTGCCGGCATGATACCTGGCGGTTTTGTCCACCAGGGCAATCTTTACGTTGGGGGACTGCCGCGTGCCCCGCAGGTCATAGCAGTACCAGTCCTTGGGGATCGTATCCCGCTGGATCAGCCAATTGGTAAACAGCACAGGGTTCCCAAACAGCTCGGCATGCTGCATGAAGTCCGTTCTGATGTTGATGCTCATAGGATCACCTCCAATTTTATAGCAACAACAATTACCACAAGTCACTGGGAAAGTCTACTATTTTTCGGTATCTACATAGAAATCTCCATTCCCTGTCCCTGCTCCTGTTCCGGCAGCTGGGAGAGCCCCATGAGGCGTTCCGGGTCCACGATTACTTCCTCCTCGTTCCTACCCAAGAATACGGCATAGATGTTCTCTTTTTTGACCTGCGCCTCATATACCGTGCCATTTTGACCAAATCGATGAGCAAACCACTCAGCAACCTCACGGTTCAACGTCCACGAAAGCGCCTTAACATTTTGAGCGTTGTAGGAGGTCACGCCGCGGTAGACCGTTACCACATCGTCCAGGCTCTGGAACAGCCCACGCTCCTCCTCATCCATCAGCATCTGAGGGTCGATGGAGCGGAACATGGCCAGCAGGCTCCTTTTGCTGAGATTCGGGTCATCGTTGGGGGATTCTGTGCTGATCCACGCATACGAGAGAAACAGGGCCGCGTCCTGCTCGCACAAATACGGCGCCGCCAATTTCAAGTAACCCAACCGATACGGCTTGGTGCTTTTTTCCGGGGAGGCCCC
>OLQN01002145.1_pt1 | contig 13696 bp, 8 predicted proteins | sample 1673181 | NCBI WGS metagenome assembly OLQN01 (sample SAMEA3136763, study PRJEB25190) | human gut metagenome | biome: human gut; feature: human-associated habitat; material: faeces | place: Austria | collected 2013
GGCCGTCGCGGTCGTTCGGAGTGGGCGGCAACGTTTCGGTCTACCACACCGACGGCTTTTTCCGCAACCTTAACAACGGCAAAATCTGCGACAAGGAGACGTCGGGACGTGCCATGCTCAAACTGGCGTGGAAGCCGTCTGACCGCTTTATAATGGAGAATATGGCGGCGGTGTCGGTAAACCGCCAGGGCGGATATGCCTACGAGTTTGCCGACACGCACGAAATTAACTACAACGACACGTGTTTCTACCGCCGAACGTCGGTAATCGACGGTCTGACAATGAAATGGCGTGGCGAGAACGTTGAGCTGACAAGCAGCACGAGCTATCAGTTCATCGACGACAACATGACGCTCGACCAGGATTTCCTGCCGTTGTCGTATTTCACCTTAACGCAGAAGAAGACGGAGCATGCAGCCACGCAGGACGTGATTGTCAGCGGATCGGCTGCCGACGGCAAGCTGCGATGGATAGGCGGTGCGTTCGCTTTCTACAGACATCTGAAGATGCTGGCGCCAGTCACGTTCAAGGACTATGGCATCGAGACTCTGATTGCAGGAAAAGGGAATGAGATGAACCCATACTACCCCATCGTCTGGGACGAGGACAGCTTCGTGCTCGGCTCTGGATTCACGATGCCGTCGGCGGGAGCGGCAGTCTACGGCGAGGTGTCGTATGCGACCCGCAGGTTTACGCTGGTGGCGGGCTTGCGATTCGACTACGAGCAGTCGCGGCTCGACTACACAAGCGACTGCTCGACAAGCTACACCGTGATGCAGCGTGCCGGCGATGGCTCGCTCAGCCCTTATGCGTTCCACCCCGTGGAAATCCACAACGGCGGAAGCCTGAAGCGGTCGTTCACGCAGCTGCTGCCCAAAATCTCTGCCTCGTACTCAATCCCGTCGCGCCACGAGGCGGAAGTAAGACTGACTGTTGCCAAAGGCTACAAGGCGGGAGGATTCAACACGCAGATGTTTTCCGACGTGCTGCAGCAGCAGCTGATGGAGAGCATGGGCATCGGACGCCGCTACGATGTGGACCAGGTGGTGGGCTACAAGCCTGAAAACAGCTGGAACGCAGAGCTGGGAGCGTCGATAAAGACTGCCGACAAGCAGTTTTCGGCAAGCGCCACGGCTTTCTACATCTACTGCCGCGACCAGCAGCTGACGGTGTTTCCCGATGGCGACATTACAGGACGCATAATGACCAATGCCGGAAAAGCGCGCAGCGCTGGCATCGAGGTGTCGGTTGCCTACAGCCCGGTGGAACGGCTGACGCTCAACGCTGCTTACGGTTATACCAACGCTAAGTTCTTAGAGGTCAACAACGGCAAGGAGGACTACTCCGGACGTTTCGTGCCCTACGCTCCGCAAAACACCATTTTTGCCGCTGCAAACTATCTTATCCCCGCGCAGTTCGGACCGCTGCGCTACATCTCGACGGGACTGTCGACACAGGGCATCGGCAAAATCTATTGGAACGAGGACAACTCTACGGCACAGAACCTATACTTCAAGCTCGACGCGAGCGTCAAACTTATCTGCAACAAGTTTTCCGTGGATTTATGGGCAAAAAACATCACCGCCACGCAGTATTCCACGTTCTACTTCGTTTCCATTCAGCACGAGTTCCTGCAACGAGGCAAACCCGTGCAGTTTGGAGCAACTCTGAGAGTGAATATTTAAAAATATAAAAACTACAACAAAAACTACAACTACAATGAAGAAATTGATTTCTCTTTTCGCCATTCTCGCAATGGTGTTCTCAATGCAGTCATGCATCAATTCAGGCGACACCCCCGACGCAACACAGACAATTGCGCTAAAGGGCTACAACCATATCCACGAGCCTGCCAAAGTCGACGCGCCTCTGCGCAACAAGGCAGCAAAATACGAAATGGACATCAACCTTTCACAAATGACGATGACACTCAAAGCAACCGGCGCCATTGAGAGCGACGGAGAGGAAATCTCGCTCGTGTTCAACAACATCGCATTGAAATACGACCAGACCAACGGAGGCTTCTCCTTCTCTCTTCCGGAGGCTACCCCCGTGGCAAGCGACGGCAACAACTACAAGGTGACCGACCTCAACGGTTCAATCGCCGCTTATGCTCTGAGCAACTCAACAAGATCGTCGATGGTCACCGCCATCACAGTGTTGCAAATCAGCTATACGGTCAACGACAAATACGACATTTTCGCCACGCTTCAGACATCGACAAGCGCGACACCGGAAATCTACTACACCAACTGTTCTACAACGACATCGGCTGAGGGCATCGCTCCGTTTACAACAACCGTGACAACCTATCTTGTAAACTTCATCACGTCGACAAAGGCAAACGTGACCATCGTTTCAGCTCAGTTCGCACAGAGAATGCCGCAGATGACGATGGTGTTCCCCGATGTTGATGTCGAGATGACGGCTTCAGGCTACGTATTCAAAGCCGACGAGCTGATTCCGAAAATCAGCGACACTCCGATGCCAAACTACAAAGTGACAAACTTCCGCATGGAAACATCCTCAAAGGGCGCGGTTGCAAGCGTTGCGTTCAACTGCAACATCAGAGGCTTGAACTATTCCGTTGCAGCAATGGGCAAACTGCTGCCTTCTGCCAAGCAAAACTCTGAGAAATAGGCATCTGCAATAAAATAATCAAAACGGCATATCCTGTTGCGGATGTGCCGTTTTGACTATTTTAAAGTTTTTTATAATCTGATTTATTTCTAAATTTGGATATTTCTGCAAAAATAGCGTACCTTTGAAACATATTATGCTCATCGACGATACTGAAATAGTCAAAAGGCTTCACGACCCGAAACAATGCAGGGAGGCATTCACTGAGATCATCAAGACCTACAGCGAGCCACTCTATTGGCAAATACGACGCATGGTGATGAACCATGACGACGCCAACGACTTGCTGCAAAACACGTTTCTGAAGGCTTGGTCAAACATAGAGAACTTCCGCGGCGACGCGAAGCTCTCCACCTGGCTGTATAAAATCGCCATCAACGAGTCTATTACGTTCATCAACAAGGAAAAGCAGAAACAAAACATTTCAATCGACGATGACGACTCGTTTCTCGTAAACTCGCTCGAAAGCGACCAATGGTTTGACGGTGACGAGCTGAAACTGTTGCTGCAAAAAGCCATCGCAACCCTGCCCGAGAAACAGCGCATGATTTTCAACATGAAGTATTTCGACGAGATGAAATATGAGGACATGTCGGAAATCCTCGGAACTACAGTGGGCGCGCTGAAAGCTTCATACCACCACGCTGTAAAAAAAATTGAACTTTTTTTCTCGCAGAATTAAACCATACGGCATTAACTAAGTCAAAACGGTACTATGGACAAAAAAAGCGACATATTAACCAAAGTTGGCAAAGATGCGGGTTTCAATGTGCCCGAAGGCTATTTCGCTGATTTTGCGAAGAAAATGGCTGCATCACTGCCCGAAAAGCAGATTCCTGCCAAGCGGAAGCCTACGCGCTGGTTGCGTATCCGTCCGTATGTCTACATGGCGGCTATGTTTGCCGGTGTATGGTGCATGGGATATCTGTTCAAAGATTTGAAGACTCGCAGTGGAGAAATCGCCGCCGAAGGTCAGATTGCAGAAGCGATGAAGGACAAAGACATGTGGAATGAACTGGAAAAATCCGGAACAGTGTCTATCGACGACCTTCTGAACGACACAATCGGCATTGACACTTCAATGGATTTCGACACTACGGCAAACTAATTTAAAAATCGACATGATCCGCAAATCAACCCTTATCTCTTTTCTTATCGCAATAATCCTTGCGCCTTGCGCTCTGTCGGCTCAAAGCACGGCGGCTCAACGAGCGAGATGGAGCAAATAAGAAAAACTAAATTTGAATTCTTCACCAAAGAGGTGAATCTGTCAAAAGAGCAGCAAAACCAACTGTTTCCGCTATATGAGGAAATGGAAAAGACCATCTACAAGATGAACAGAGAAGCGGAGGCTCTGATGAAAAAAACGGCTGCCGACACAAATGCATCCGAAACTGAATTTGAAGCGGCGGCGACAGCAATGGCTAAAACCACTCTACAACAGGGTGAGATTGAATTGGATTATTTCAACAAGTTCAGCAAATTCCTGTCGAAAAAGCAACTTTTCCGGCTAAAGCAGGCGGAAGAAAAATTCACCCAATATTTGCTGAAACAACGACGCTCGAAATAACAAATCGAAACAGACATGGCACAAAGCGCTTCTTGCATAGACAAATGCTTGAGGCGCTTTTTTGTTACAACAAAACATAAAAAACTATGAGCAAACTACTTTTGGCTGCCGGAATGGCTCTTATCTGCGGCACTGCGGCATGGGGCAAAAACAACGTTCCTGATTTCAGATATCCGGAAACCGTGATCAACGACGCGACAAAGCAAATCGAGAAAGCCGACAAGAAGGGAAACCACAAGGCTCTTGTCGACGGACTGGTGCGCCTCTCTATCGCAAAATCTCAAATATCAGCCGACTATATGCCGGAACTTATAAACCACGTGGACAGTTTCGCTGCAAGAGTATCTGACGTCAGGGCAAAATCGCTGCTGCTTGGTCTGGAGTCCGACATTGTGGTTGCGGCATACCAGCACGAAAGCTACAAATACGACTCCCGTCAGAAAGCCGGCGACGTGCGTCCATCCGACCCTCGGGAATGGTGCCGGGAGGACTATGAAGACCGAATCATCGAGCTGACAGACTCGATTTTGTACCACCGCACGGAGCTGCTCGCCACGCCGGTGAAGGACTATGAGAGCATCCTTGAGATGCCGAATGTGTGTCCGGAATTTGTCCCTTCGCTCTATGACATGCTCGCCCACCACTGCATCGCCGAAATCAACGACTTGGCCGACTCTTATTCCAAAGGCAATGAAAACAGCGCCGCAAAGCAATGCGTGGCAGGTATCTACGCCAGCCTGCTGGCAAGCCATGAGGGGGGTTCAGCCCCGTTTATCTACTCGGAGCTGCAACGCATCAAGAACTCCGAAAACAACAGCAAGGCTGCAGAAGCGGAGCTTAAAGCCCATCTTCTCAACCTTGCCGACAAATACAAGGACTCTCCCTATTCCGTGGAGATTCTGGACTATCTGGTCGACTTGGATTCAAGCCCCAGGACGGTGACTCTTGCGCGCAAGGCCGTTGCACGCCACAGCAATTATCCGCGCATCAACGCGTTGCGCAATTTCCTGAAGCGCATCGACCAGCAGACAATGGGCATAAGCTACTCAGAAGCGGCAAAACCAAATGAGGAAATCTTGATTGACATCAGCAAAAAGAATGTAGACAGAATCACTATACGCGCATATTCCGTCGACGGAATCTCCGACATCAGGATGAAGGACCTGAAACAGATGAAGCCCATGATGGAATGGTCGGCAAATCTTAATGCCGACGACCGTCAGACGGTGCGCTTCCCCGGACTGCCGACTGGAAGATATATTCTTGTCCCTGAATTCATTGACAGAAACTCCCACAACGCCGTTATCCCCAATCAAACGCCATCGGTTCTCACGGTGTCGGCTATCGACATCATGATGGTGAACCGCATCAACGGCGACTATTTTCTGATGGTGGTCGACACCGACTCTTCAAAACCTATCGAGGGAGCCACCGTGACCGTACGCAAGGACGAGGACGGAAAAATTGTCAAAAGCCTTCGCACTGACGCCAACGGCTATGCCATGCTCAACAGCCTCAACGACTACGGCTATTACTATTTCCAGGCAATCGTAGGCAACGACCACAGCCGTTCATTAAGCACTTGGCTCAACTATGCTTCAACAGAAGGCAGCCGACACTTGAAAGCGACTGTGTTTACCGACCGCGGCGTGTATCGCCCCGGCGAGACGGTCAACTTCGCTGTAGCAGCCTACGTTTCGGGGATGCGTTTCCTCGAAACGGCCAAAAAGAAATCGCTGACAGTGGAATTGCAGAACACTGCCGACGAGACCATCGCGTCACAAACACTGCAGACGGATGAATTCGGACGCGTCAGCGGATCGTTCACGCTGCCGACCGACGGACTTACGGGCACGTTCCAGCTTGTTGTCGTTTCCGGCGACATGCCTGTGGTGTGGAGAAACATCGAGGTGAGCGAATACAAGGCGCCTACGTTCTTCATCGAAATCGACCGTGAAAAATCCGAGCTGTCCGACCTCCAGCATGTCACGATAAAGGGCAAGGCAATGACGTTCTCACAGATGCCTCTCGCAGAGACAGATGTAAAAGTGGCGCTGAGCGAGAGTTTCTCATGGTGGTGGGACGATATGGACTTTTCCGACTACGAGACAACCGTCGCTACCGACAGCAACGGCGAATTTTCAATCTGCGTGCCGGCGGAATGCTTCTCTGCCGCCAAAGGCGAGATTTTTGTCAATGCCAAAGTTTCTGCCACCGACAGCCGAGGCGAGACACAAACGGCTTCAGCAATACTGAAAATGGGAAAAATGGCGTCGCTGCCAATGCTTGACAACATCACCGCCAATGCCGACAAGCCGGTGGCGCTGAGCCAGGATTTGAAAAATTTCGACAATCTAACATACGAAATCACCGACTCCGCTTCAAACGTGGTGAAAAAGGGCTCTCTGTCGCCCGACAGCATCACGATTGATGCAAACAACATTGCATCAGGCGAATACACCGTCACGGTATCAATACCCGACGGCAGCGGCAGCTCGTCGTTCCGCCTGCGGCTCTACCGTTTCAGCGACGCAATGCCCGCATTCGACACTCCGATGCTCGTCGACAAAGACACCGATATCAAGTGCGCCGCCGACGGTTCGTTCGCTCTCAATTGGGGAAACAGCAGGCCGCATTGGTTCTTCTACGTGATTGCCTGCGACGGAAACGTGACCGACTACGGCTGGCACCATGCCGAGGCAGGAATGCATAAATTCACGGGCAAGGCTGAATTTGCGCCGCGCGGCTCTTCGTGCCTGTGCCTCTACTGGACCGACAAGCACGAAACGAAGTCGGCATTCATCACGCTTACTCCAGCCACGCCTCAAGACTCAATTGAGATTGTTGCCGAAACTTTCCGCGACAACATCACACCGGGCGGCAAGGAAACCTGGAAACTGCGCATCAAGAACAACAACGGCAAAACGTTTCGTTCGGCTGTGATTGCCAACATGTATGACGCTGCGTTGAACTCGATTTGCATAAACACCTATCGTTTCAGCCCGACATATACAACCGCCGATGAGTACTGGCAGGATTTCAGAGATCCAAGCAATTGCCACTCAATCATATACTCTCCTCTACAGATGCTTGATGTAGCAACCTTTGTCGCCCCATGGCTGAACTACTACGGCCGTCAGCTTGACTATGACTACGCTGTTTTCGAATGCAATTCGGCTCCTTTACGCTGCTACGCCAACGCAAAGCTCGAGGAAAGTCTCGTCACAAAGGAGTCAAAGACCGACGCCGAGGCAACAGAGCCCGACAGACAGCAGTCTGCCAATCTCCGCGATGAAGGCATAAAGACTGCGTTCTTCCTGCCCGGACTGGTGACAAACGAGCAAGGCGAGGTGACATTCACGTTCGACGTGCCAAACCGCAACACGCAATGGCAATTCTCGGCTGTGGCATACACCGACGACTTGCACGCCCACTACATCAACCGCATCGTGTCGGCTGCCAAGCAACTGATGGTGCAGCCAAACCTGCCGCGCTTCGTGCGCGAGGGCGACTGTGTGACAATCTCTGCCGCCGCACAAAACAACACCGACACTGAGCAGACCGTTGACGTGGTCATCGACATCAACGGGCAGAAACATGCGTTCAAAGGCATCGTGCTGCAGGCTAAATCATCAAAGACGGTAACCGCCTCTTTCAACGTGCCTGCCTCGACGGAAGTCGTCGTGACAACAAGCGTTTGTCAAAACGGCCGCACCGCCGACGGGCAGCGCGACCGCATAGCCGTGCTTCCGGCAACAACCGATGTCGTGGAGGCTTCGCCGTTCTATATCACTGCCGACAAGAGCCGTGCCGACATCGCCATGCCACACTTCAACCGCAACGGACGCCTGACACTGGAGTATGCCGACAACCCTGCTTGGTATGCCGCTTCGGCTCTGCCTTCAATGCAGCAGACGGCGGAAACGGCGACAGCCCACATCGTGAACTACTACGTAGCCACCGTGGCATCGCGCATCGTTGCCGACAATCAGGAGATTGCCGACGCTATTGCCGCATGGCAGAAATCGCCGTTGAAATCTCGGCTTGAGCAGAATGCGGATTTGAAAACCATTGCGCTCGACAACACGCCGTGGAGCCGACGCGCCGAGACGGAAACCGACATGATGGCGCACATTGCCGACATTGCCGACCCTGCTACAGTACAGTACCGCCAACAACGTGCGCTGACCGCCCTCAACGACCTTCAACGCCCCGACGGCGGATTCGAATGGTTTCGCGGTTGCCGCAGCTCGATTTGGACCACAGAGGAGGTGCTGAATCTCTTCGGCTACCTTAACGAGATGGGCTACTACCCTGCCGACGACGCAATTGCACAGCAAATCGTGAAGCGTGCGGTGGAATATTGCGACAACTATTACAACAAGATGAGCAAACGCGAGGGCGCGACGCGTAAAAGCATAATTACCAGCGCATCCGACTATATTTTCATCCGCTCGATGCTTCCTGTGGCAGCTCCTGCCGACTCCATCAAGTGGATTGCCGACGGCGTAGTCGACATGGCGGCGTCAGGCTGGGGCGACTACAGCATAATTGGCAAAGCCAAAGCCGCAATTCTGCTTGCAAACAGCGGCCGCAACGACGTGGCTCGCAACGTTGTGGAATCGCTGCGCCAATTCGCCCGCAAATCGGGCGACAGAGGCACATACTGGGACATCGATGGCATCGACAAGGTGACACTCGCATCGACGGCTCTGAAGGCACTCAACAAAGCGAATCCCGACGACCCGATGATCGACGACGTGCGCCACTGGCTGTTGCTCGCCAAGGAAACGCAATGCTGGGGAGGCGCAACAAAGGCGTGCGACGCCATCAACGCTCTGCTCACCACCGGAAAAAACTGGACTGCCGCAGTGCGCAAAGCACCACAAATCAAAGTTGGAAACGCCAAGATTGACACCGATGCCGCAACGCCCTACTTCGGATACATCAGACGAAGCATCGACATGAAACGCAACGATGGCAGTATCAGCATCCGCCGCGACAAGGGATGTCCGGCATGGGGAGCGGTATATTGCCAATACAATGCGCCCGCCGACAGTGTTAAGAGCCACGCAAACGCCGACATACGTATCGAAAAGCAGTTCTACGTCTACAACAGTGCCAACACGCTGCGCCCCGATGCCACAACGGAATTTGCCGTTGGCGACCGCATACAAGTGCGGCTCACAATCCGTTCGGAGCGCGACCTCGACTTCGTGGCGCTCACCGACAACCGTGGTGCATGCTTCGAACCGGCAGACCAGCTGAGCGTATACGAATGGCAAGACGGCACCGGATCATACCGCGAGACGCGCGACTCGGCAACCAACATCTTCTTCAGCCACATCAGCAAGGGCACATACGTGATCACCTACGACGTCTACGCCAACAATGCCGGCACATACACCAGCGGTATCGCTTCGCTGCAATGCCAATATGCACCGGCTCTCACAAGCCACTCCGCAGGTGCCACGCTGACTGTTGAATAATCCGTCATTCCACAAGCAACAAAATCTCCACCGAAGCATCGCTCCGATGGAGATTTTTTGTTCTAAAAAAGAATCACTACATTTGTATGCCGTATATCAAAAATCAGTATCGGCATAATTTAAAACACAACCGCTATGAAAAATTTGCTTTTATCTCTTCTGATTGCCTTGTCTTTCATCTCAGTCAATGCGCAAAGGTACGCTGCAAACTTAGATATGACGGTAATTAAAAATTACAAAAAATTCGAGGAGTCATGTGTAATCTGCTCTATAAAAAAAGGCTCTACATACCACGTTGACAGCATCTACCAAATCACCACACCAATTCCTAATGAGAACAATGCCAATCTTTCTTTTTACATGAATACACCGGATGTAATGCTCGAAGTCAACAAAGACATTGTGAAACACATCAAATTTGACACCCCCGACATCCGTTCTTTTTGGAATGCCAAAGTTATAACAACCGTATTGCCCCTTTTGACACAGAAAGGCTCACAATATGAGCTCAGGAGCGAGATGGAGGAAGAGGCTTTTGATTTTATCAACAAAATGCAGGGCAACGGGCTTGAGCTAAGCGACCCTTATCTTGAAAGCTACATCTACGGATTGATTGCGAAAATAGCTCCGGAAAGCCTTGTTGACGGCAGACCATGCAATGTAAATCTTCTTATTGTCCAGCAACCGAATCCGATTTCCCTAATTTATCCAAATGGGACAATTGTGCTTAGCACCGGGCTGATTTCCTGCCTGCATTCAGAGGATGAACTTGTCGCTGTCTTGGCAAACGAGATTTCCCATTTCGTATTGGACCACAGCGTGTTCAACGTAAACAAAAGCATCAGCCGACAGAAAAGACAGGAATTCTGGGCAGGACTGGCAACTGTAGCCACCGCCGCAACAGAGGTTGCCGTCGCTGCAAAAAATGGATATTATGTGCCAGGAGTTCCAACTCTGGCAATGGCTGTCGCCACTGCCGAAATTTCTGACAAAGTTGTAGACCACTTGGGCATGAATTTCAATCGGGAGCAACGCCTTGAAGCGGATTCTATCACAAAAGATGTGCTGCGGATGCTTAACTACAACGAGAGCGCACTCTGCTCCGCCCTTAAAAGAATAAACAACCGATTTTCTGAAAACCGAATTTTCCTTGGCAACATAAACAAGGCTAAAGACATCTCCCTACCTGCCCGTATTGACAATCTTGGCAACACCGAGCTTCTTCCCGCCAACAAGCGATATGAACAAATCATTTCTTTTGCAGTAACGTCTCTTGTAAACATGCAGTTCAACATGAGGCATTTCAGGCAAGCAATAGCCCTCGCCGACCAAAACATAAACAATGGCGTTGCCTGTGCCGACGACTATCTGCAGAAGGCAAACTGCTTGCTGTTTCTAAAAAACGACCGACAGACAAACATTGAAGCAAACCAATTAATCGAAGAAGCAAAGAAACTGGACGCTCAGAATGTAAACATCTATCGTCTTATCGTCCTAATCGCTCTCAGAGAAGACAATTACGACCTTGCAATCACCTTATTGCATCAATATCTTGAAATTCTTGGAATTGACGCAGACAAGCCGACTGAAGACCAGTTCAATTATCGTAATTCCGAATCGTACTGGGCTTTGAATATGCTTAGCAAGATACAGGCTATGAGAGCAAGCCGATAACGTCAATCGACGGATTTATGTCAAGCAATTGCTTGACAAACTGATGTTTGCTCCGCGGTGAGATTACCACCGAGCGGCGACCGGCACGCACCTCTATGCGGTCGAGCGACGCCGCCGGAGACGAAAGGATGGTGCGCGTCGGCTTTACCGACGTGATTTTATGGATGTCGAAAGTTTCAATGAATATCCAACAGCAGACCACGCGCAACTTGTCGCCGCTGATTTCATAACGGATGCTGAACACAACCGACACAACCAGAGCCAGCGACAGCAGGCACGCCGTCAGCGCACCCCACGAAAAATCGAAGAACAGCCCCGGCACGCATGCGGCAGCCATAATGCCTACCGACAGCGCCACAAGCCACACGTCAACTTTCGACCGGTAGACAGCCATTATCTTGTCATTGAGAACGAACGGGAAGCAATCCGATAATTGTCGACAAACACTTCCACATAATATGAGCCTTTCGACAAGGCTGTCGAGATGTGGTAGACGGTAAGCGACAATTCTCGCTGGTCGTATTCCACGGTTTTCTTTTCTGTATACACCACATTGCCGCCCTCAAACGGGAATGTGCGTCCGCCACCAAGCACCGTACCTTCCGGACTCACGATGCGCACGTAGAACGTTTTATGTCCTACCGGAGTTGAGTTGTTCTGTGGTATTGTGAACGACACTACAAGTTGTTTTGCCTTGTCAATCTTCTTCTCCACCTTTCCCTTCTTGTTTACAGCGACAAACGACAATCCCGTAAGATTGAGTTTCTCCGCCAGCTGCATACGCTCGTTCAAACGCTGGTTTTTCTGGCTGTAGTCGGAAACGGTGGTCGACAGCTGCTGGTTGCGCGACTGCAGCTCCTCGTTCTGACTCCGTAGCGCCGTGTTTTCCTTGCTCAGCGAGTCAATAACCTCCACATAGTGGCGGAGCAATCCTTTGAGTGTTGAAATCTCGCCTTTAAGCTCCTTTATGCGCTTGCTGTTGGTGGCCTTCTCCGATTTCAGTTCCGCAAGCAGTTTCTCCACCTTGTCCTTAGCCTGCGAATATTGTTCGAGCAGCGAATCGTTTTTCAGATACTGCGCCTGATTCTCATATTGTTGAAACTCCTGATTGAGCGCTTCTGTCTCACCCGCGAGTTGCAGTTTCTCGTTCGCAAGTTTCAAAGAGTCAAGCTGTTGCTGCATCTTGTCCTTATCAGAGCCGCCACACGACGACACACCCATTACAAGCAGACCAATCAGAGCCACGACAACCAATATCGCTCCGACACGCACCATGCCGGCAGCCTTTTTCATTTCCTTGTTTTCAAATTTTTCAGATTTCATATCCGTAAACGTAAAAAATCACCGCAAAGTTACAAAGATTTTCAGTAAGAAAACGCATACATCCAAAAATTGTTTCAACGGATTGAAGATTACATTATTTCTTCGTACCTTTGCAGAAGAAACCGACAGTACTCAGCGACTATCATAATGAGCGACTTTTTATCTCAAAAGATATTCAACGTGCCTGCGTTCAACCAGGCATTTTCTGCCAGCGGATTGCCTTTGGCGCAAACCACAACGGCACAAACATCAAACGCACAAATTTCAGAGCAACAGCAGCCGTCAAACGGCGAAACGAGCATGATTTCCGACCTCGGTCTGATTCTCGTGGTGGCGGGCATTGCCACCGTGCTGTTCAAGCGGCTGAAGCAGCCCGTTGTGCTGGGCTACATTCTTGCCGGTTTTCTCGTGGGTCCGCACTTCGGCTACTTCCCCACCGTTGTCGACGAGGCCAACATCGACTTCTGGGCAGAGTTGGGAATCATCTTCCTGCTGTTCTCGCTCGGTCTGGAATTCAGTTTCAAGAAATTGCTCAACGTAGGAGGCTCGGCTGCGGTGACTGTGCTTGTCATCGTGGTGGGAATGATGGCAACCGGCTACACTGCCGGACGGATGATGGACTTCACCAACATCAGCAGTCTTTTCCTCGGCGCGATGCTGTCGATGTCGTCGACAACCATCATCATGAAAGCGCTCAGCGACTTGAATATGAGCCACCGGCGGTTCACGCCACAGGTGCTTGCCGTGCTGATTGTGGAAGATTTGTTTGCCGTCATCCTGATGGTCGTGCTGTCATCGATAGCCGTCAACAACAGTGTCAGCGGCGAAGACCTTTTGTGGAGCGTGTTCAAACTGTCATTCTTCCTCATCCTGTGGTTTCTTGTGGGTGTCTACATCATCCCCACGTTTCTCAAGCGCCAACGCCGCTTCCTCACCAACGAACTGCTGCTCGTGCTGTGCATCGGGCTGTGCTTTCTTATGGTGATAGCATCCACCTATT